>JGI24021J15306_10007955_pt1 | contig 12984 bp, 8 predicted proteins | sample Ectturendosymbi1_FD_15306 | JGI IMG/M metagenome (IMG submission 15306) | reverse complement strand
TGCTGAGTCATTTGTCTCATAATAGTATTAAAACTTGCCAAAGCAGTATTCACTAGTTTATATTTTCAGACTTTATGCCTGAATTGGCATAACTTTTTTCAGTCATTAAAAAAAATTCATTCTATACCTGAAAAATACTAGCTCACAGTTGATTCACACTATAGAACTTGAGATTTTTTGTATGAAGCTTTTAAAACCCGGTTGACTTTGCTAAAGTAGGAAAGAAAGTGATAACTAAAAATATGTTGAAATATTGGAGATTCAAAAATTTGATATTGTAGTTGCTATTGGCATCCTCACAATGAAGTGATATGTTTTCTTCATCTCGATGGAAGTTGCAGTTCCTAAAAGCATGTTTGACTGATTAATTTCTTGTCAGCATCAGAATGTATCTACTGCGTTGATTTTCACAAACTGATCTATAACAAGGTACTGATTTTTTCTATATATTAGAGATTTTCACTGGTTTTAAGATTCTACCTTAGGAGCAATGAAACTTTTTTAAAAAAGATTTTAAGGTTTACCTTAAGAGCAATGAAGTATATTTAAAACTTATTGGCAGAAAGATGACAAGCTTTTGTCACATATTCATATCTGGTGTCATATAGGGTGGTAAATGCGTGCGCTACTCAAGCTGATTTTCAGCTGAGTTTTATGACAAACTTGAGAAGGAACATACAGGTTTTTAAGGTCACCTAGGTGTAAACTAAAGACTGATTAATATTTTATCAGTGAAAAAGGTCAATCTCAAACTAATAGGCATTTTGCAATTAATGAAGTTTTTCCACATATAAATTACCAACACTATGTTCAACAGTTTTTGCCATTCAAAAATTTTGTTTGCTACTCAGTAAGGTTCACCAACTACCACAAAGGTCTGTGACTATGTCTGCAGTCAAGTGAATTAAAGTTTCCTCTTTTGTGTTACATATAACCAAAAAGTGAAAGGTCATAAAATTAAGATGTCTTGCGAAATTCTCGATTTCGTTGAACTCGGTTTCTGTAAGAAGTGTCATGGGTGGTCTGCGGCGCCCACTTCCGCTTGCTTGCTTGCGCCGTGGCCACGCAGCTGTTTTCGCAGTGAATCCGCAGCACCGCGCGTGAACTGTTCCCTTGCGTCTACCCATTACCGCCGAACACAAGGCTTGACAGTCCATAAATACCGTTTTTCAAGTCTTCGATAGTATCCGACCGAACCAAGCCTACCAGCTTTGGTGGCACGTGCTCAACCAACTGTACACCATTTATCCCAGGGGTTCTCAACCGGGGGTAAATTCTACCTATCCTGGGGGTAAATTTAATGATGCTGAAGTTACAATACTTAGTTTTATTAGGAAGCTGGCAAGGGGTAAACGGGAGAAAAAAGGTTGAGAACCCCTGATTTAGCCGGTCTATGCCCAATATATTCACACTACCAAATTCACTGCTCTCTTTTTGGGCTCCAAAGTAATCTACGAATGCAGATTCCTATTCCTTATCCGCTCTCTTGTTCCAGACAAAGACTTCGATTGCAGTTTCACAAAGCTTTTTCTTTGCAACTGTAAGAAATACATGTCTAATTTTTGCCGCAATTCGTTAGTGAGTTATCCATGAAGCTCTTAGATTTGTATAAGGGGGTGAATTTTCTCCATTACTTCATTGCGAAAGTTGCGTCATATAATGATATTCATCACCATAGCAGTAACTAACTCGTCACCCGAGAAACCGTAAACCGTCTGTCAAACAGAAATCGAGAACATGCTAATAAACATCGCTCATATTAAGTTTTTGCTGCTCGAGGTGGCAGTTAGGTGCGTTACTGTTTGAAAAATAAATATGTGTTTCTAGATAGGTGGACAAACGCACACTACGTCTGAAAAGAGAAGGTATTTATTATTTCTTTCGATCGTCACTGTAAAGCCAAACTTGACTCTGTAGAATTTATTGATGAAATTCAACATAACAGTTAGATGCATCTTGTAAATTAAACGCGACAGTATAGATATGCTAATCTCTATTTTATTTCGTATTTTGTAATGCTTAGTCCGAAACATTGCATGGGTTTACTTTTAAGGTCTGCTTTGTGTTGAAAAGAAAGCGACGCTGGCGAAGAAGGCCAAATAAACTTTGTACAGTGAGAAAGCGTCTAACCCACCCACAGATCACAGTTAGTGTTTCTCAGTTTTTTGCTGCATACCGGCAAAGTTTTTTGTCAAGCGTGGTGGCTTTTTACGGTCAGGAACTAATGCACCGTTCTTGATAAGCGTAAACCATTCGTTGATCGACATTAACTGAAGTTTGCATGGATGTAGGTGGCGGACCGGAAGAACCTGCTTGGCCTCATGTGTCAAAGCCCTCGTGCTGTCCTCAATGCTCCGGCAGTTTGAGCACCCCGCAGCGTGACTTTAANCTGCGTTGCCGCCACAAATATCAAGTAGCTCCAGCCAGTAGCGGTCACAGGCTAATTTGGTGGGGGGGATGCGATAACGATTTGCAATGAACTCAACGCTTCACAGGACCGTATTGCGTAAATCAATCACTTTCGCATACGTACATTTACGAGGAAACAAGTCTAAGCTTGGTTTAGATTTTAGAAGAAGCTTGAGTAATACAACTGGTCAAACTTTGACACTGCACCACTACGGAACCAACAAGCAATGTGGCAGATACCAACGATCTGACGTAGCCACTAGCGTCGGCGCAGGTACATTGAGGACTCGAGATAAAAAGTTCACGTGACGACATAATACTTATTCTCATTGTAGGTTACGTTTGTTACAGCACAATTACCGGTGGCAGTAGCCAGCATAGTGCAGTAGCGCTGTTTACCTTGTATGTTGCAGCAAGTGAGCGTAGTTACTTGGATCCAGGGCCGTCGCCAGCGGGGGGACAGTGGTGCCCGCTCCCCATTTAAAATATGTGCCCCCCATTTCATGTTTGGACCCCAGTTGCTGCATAAATCCAATATTTGTTTGAAAAATGCGACCCCCTTGTGCTTTCTGGTCCCCCTGCTGTGAAATCTTAGCGACGGGGCTGCTTGGATGCGGTTTACATCAGTGCTCTTCAAATGGGGAACCTTATAGTTTTTAATTGTCGTTTGGAATAGTCTGCGACACTCATAGTGATTTGTTATTGCAGGTAATTTTGATGAAATATTAACAAGAAGTGGGTTGATTCTATTTATTTTGCAACCGAAATTTAGAGAACGGAAAGAAACAAACAATCCGTAATGAGTGAAAGCACGAAAGTAACGAAAAACCGAAAGCGAGAAAGCACGATAATTCATGGGCGTCGGCAGAAGTTTTTCCAGGGGGGCAACGTCGACATTTTGTTCATCATTTTCAAATTGGTGACAATCAGTGTTCCTCTAAGATAATTTTACACTAAGCAAATCTTTGTTTCAGTGAGCATGATAAATTACTTTAGGGCTGGGTAAGCGGAGTTTTCATTGAATTACAAAGTTTGTGAAATATATAATAAATATACAATCTTATCAAAATACAAATAAAATACACATTTCATTCAAATAGCTCNTTGTTTTCGGTGCAGTTTCCATTGCTTTCGAATGTTGCAAGTGTGCGAGAATGAGATTTCACTGCGCAACAGTTCTGGTGGTCCTGAGTATTTGCGCATCTTAGAGGGAACATTTCTGACGATGCAATGCAAATGGACTTTCACAAAACACTTAATCTTTACTACACTACAAAAAATGCCCCGTGTTANGGTAACCATCACAAAAAAAACGCTTCGTTGTCAGCAATAGCCAGAGATATTAGTATTACGACAATTTACACAATAGGTTGTTTGCAGATTTTCAACGCAGGGCACTTCTTTTCAAGTATGCATTGCCATGATCTGCAAAGAAAGAAGCACTGCATTGCCATGGTTTTCAACGAAACGACAAATTATGACTATATTTTACTTAGCAAGTAGGGCCGCACAGGCCCATTAACCAGGGGGCGAAGCCTCCCCTAGAAAAATCTGCTGGACATAATTTAAAAGTATTGGACACAGTTCAAAAAATTTGGGCCCCTCAGAAAACTCTTCGCCCCTCCTGGTATCCCAAGCTGGTTACGGGCCTGGGGCCGCACCCAGCTGATATATGCAACTGAACTAACAACTGAACATGTTTTTGAAAATTTCGGGGGAATTGCCCGGTTGCTCTCCCCCAGATTGCGGGATCAGCTGGCAAGACTTGTCAGCATCACTTTACGGTGGTTCTCAAATCTTCATGAGCTGCGGGTCCCCTTCAAAGGACTCTCAACACTTGTGGCCCCCTGCTCATCAATCAAAATACGTAGTTTTGGCATCTGCCTCTGCTCGTGGCCCCAAGAGAACCGCTCCGTGACCTCCAAGGGGGGCTGAGGGCCCCGTTTGAGAAACCCTGTCTTAGAAACAAGAGCTGCAAACGGCTGGGATGTCGTCCAAAGCGTTCAATAAAGCCTTGCTACGCAAACCGGACAATTAAGTAGACCTGTATGTTGACATGACTAGAAACAAACTTACTAGAATTGGAACACCACGCAGGTTTTGCAAAATTGACCAGATGAATTATGAAAATTCGCCACAGCAAATATAGCTTTGCACTCAGTATTCACTCAGATGTCAGAACTAAACCTTAACGACTAAGACGTAGTCCCACAAGCCTGCATAGATGTATTCTAACAAGTCAGGTGACTTTATACTGCATGAAAAGAGGCCTGAATAAGTGTAGTTTGACACTCAGGCGCGTTGGTCACACTCGCACAAATGGATTTTTCAAACTTATGGAAGCATTGCTAAAGACTCATGCTTCTTTTCACGAAGTATAAATGTACGTGGCTTACCGCTATCAGCACGTCACTGTCTCGCTGCATTACCTGCCAAGATGTGTGCGTTCAACAGTTTCATGCAACAAAACGCCTGCTACCATAATACAAAGTGAACCTTTGCAGGTTTGTTGCCATGGTATTATTGCGCAATAAAGACCAACAGTAGAACAATCCGCTCCCGACTTTAACAACCCACCGCTGCAGCCAAAGGAGGGGCGTGAGTGAACTGCAAGCTCATCACTGCATGACACTATAACTGTGAACCTGACTCTTCTGCAGTGTGAGTTTCATGCCGGCAAAAAAACTTTCATTGCAAAAATTAAATCAATTAATCGGAATTAAGATGCCGACTTAGGTTTTTCCAGAAATCTTTAGTTCTTCATCCCAAATTCCAGGGGAAAATGGTCGTTTTGCTCCCCCCCCTGTGGACGCCCATGCGATCATTGACTATTTTATATCAGGTTCCATAAACAACGTTGCCTCATCTAATGAAACGAAGAAACGTTTTTATTGTTAGCATAAGTTAATTTTTAGCATCTTTAGCGAGTAATGTGCAGTGCGAAAATACTTTTGGCGATGATTTTCAATGAAAGCAAGTGCCATGTCAACACCTCTTTAGGTCTGCATCCCCCCTGTATCCGCGCCTGGCTCTAGCATTACTGGGGTAGTAGCCGTCACCTAAGCTTCAGGTTCTGCGCTCCACTGCTGAGACCACAAATGCTAAATCGGTGTCGTCAGGAACTTTCATAAAGGAATGCAAAGTAAAATTATAAAGATCGCCGCCATCGTACAGCGCCTCCTCTCCTTTGTATGCATTTGCCCTTGTCGACTTATACGCTAGTGCTCAATTCGGATGCAGCTAAGTGGCGTGCACATTCGGAATGCAACAAAAATTGTAATACCAGCGCAACATAATTCAAAAAGGCGATGAAAAATCATCGCACAGCGCCACCTATCCCTTGTATTAAGTAAAAATAAAACCAAAGCAGGTAATGAACCTTATTTATGATAAGATATAATGATTCTGAAGAATATGTGGTAATGATTCAGCAGAGAATTTGCATCGAGCATTTCTACAAGTATTGCAACGTGGGGTGTGGAATAAAATTATCCTTTCAGTATCAAGTTGAATACCTTCACCGGAAATTAGAAGAGAGCAAGGAGACGGCAAAGAAGCAAAAAGAGCATTTTCGCGGAGCAATAGAACAATTACAAAATAAGCTGCAAGACACCCTGGCTGGGAGAAAACAACTTCTCGACCTTCGTAGTCGTGAAATGCAGGAACAAGAAGAAATGATTCACAAACTTCAGGTGATGTCATTTCCACACTCTTTTCCTCTGGGAAGGGTCCCTGGGACAACAGCCCTAGGAGGAATCGAAATGCCTCACGGTTTTCAGTTAGTTCTGATGGCTCCAACCCAAGCGCGGACCCCAAACAAGGTTGGAGATGTAATCACGCCACATGGCCCTAGGTCTACCTCTGGGCCGCTTTCCCGTGGGTGTAGCTCCAGAGCAATATTCGCAAAGATTTCAATAAATCATTCCCAGTCTTTTCTTAAACTTACAAAAAGTCCTTGCTGGAATAAGTGATGCTGTAGTATACCTATATTCGATGCTTTTACGATATGTTGAATAGTTCTTTGAATTTTTGCTTTTGTGCTCCAATTCTGTTTCAGTAATAACGATTAACCTTTTACCACGACCTATGTATACTACTATTTTAAGACTCGACTGTCGTCATTATGTACTTTTAATTGTACTTTGTTAATGCTAGGTTTTTGGGCAGGGTCTCAACATCAAGTTTTTCCGAGGGCCAAATGGGGGGCTTATAAAGTCACCCAAGGCTGACGCATCAATGGCGGTATACCTAAACCTTATCGGCAACAGCTTTTACATCTTGTTTCCCAGGAAAGGTATCATGAGTTATAAGGAAATCATTTCCAGCCGTCTGTACGTTCGTTCGAAAGGAACTTGTCCGCTCGCTAGTCGGGCACTTTTAAACATCGGGTGATAAACTGAATAACACAAATGTTAATTGTTTGAAAATTCCCCAAACAAATCGTGGTCTGCACAAAATGTCCTCGCAGGGCACGTTTGAGACCCCTGTTTTAGGGTGAGAATGCTGTTGATCCAACGTTTTGTCTGTTGGGTTTGGTGTTGATACTGTCCGTCACCAATGTGATCGTGCTTACCTGAGTGGATTCAGATGTTTTGATGGGTGTTGCATGTTGAGTATGTCGTGGTGGCGCTCTTTTGTATGGAGCTGTGATGTTGCATCAACGTAGTGGTTACTGTTCAATGACTACTTATTTGCAAGTTTCTGGTTAAACTGACACAGTCGGTTTTACCTGATCTAGTTGGTTTTAACTGATCTGAAACTTGGCAATATGAACTTCCTCTACCTTTCCAATATTTATGCCGTATTATCAAATATTTACGAGTTACTTTTCCTTTTGGCTAAGTGGTATTATTGAATTGTTCTAAATTGCACTGCTTGTTATTAAACCTTACCTAAGATAATCGGTTGTTATTGCTGATGCTATTGTTGCTTTTCCTTGTCTTTTGTTTACATGTTTGCGTTATTTATTTAATTATTCTGAAGGGTTTGATTCAATGATCTTGCAGCCCCTCGACCCCATAATAAACTATCACTCTGCCGCTTCTATTTGAGGTAGCACTCCTTCCGACATTACCCAAGATTCGTGACCATAGTTGAGAATCGGAGCAAAACCTGATTCAAAAACTGAAAGCTTTGCAGTGTTTGAAAGTTCACATTTTTTTCACTAAAGACCGATAAAGATCACGCAGAACTGCATTTACTTTACCAATCCTTGTGTCTGTCTCCTTGTTCCACCTTTCGTCACTCGTGAATTCCACCCCAACGTACTTGAGCTTTTCTACCTGCTGCAGTGTATTGCCGCTTACTTGCAGCGTGCCCTGACTTGGGTTTCTGGCGAGACATAATACCTCGGCCTTTTTAGTACTGATTTTCGTTCTGATTTGGTCGCACGCAGCTGAAAACCATTCAAGTGCATGTTGAAAACTGTTTAGAAGATGCAACAGGACTAAATTGTTCGCAAAAAGCACAGTTCATCCTGCAACTTCCAACAGTGACACGTTCGTTGTAGGGGATTGGTGATAGTACACACCCTTGTCGGAGCCCAACACCCACAGTGAACGGCTGTGATTTAACTCCGTCGACGCGGTCACTGACGTCTGAACAGGAATACAATGACTAGTAACAGCCGGCCCAAGCCTTTTGATAGCACATATGTCAAAAGACGAAGAGTTTCGGTATAACACAAGTAGCTTTTATTAGTACTGCGTTTGTCATGTGCTATGATGGCATAGATACACTAAGTAGAAATTGGCATGCATACGTATCTTGTGTCTTTAAACCCCGATTAGATCAGCTGTTCGATAAGTGGAACATGTAGTTTGTAGGTTTATCTTCGTTAAAATTGTAAAACTTTTGTAAAAGGCGAATGTAGATGACGTTAACCTTTCGTTAACCAGAACTGAAAATACTGTACCTGTAAAAGCAAGCCCAATATATTTTGCTCTGCCAAGAGCCACACACCGACAGACACCACTTGGTCTTGATCCACCTCAGTGATACGCGATTGTTCCATTTCTATGCTTTACGCTACGAAAACAAGTGAAATAGCGGAGGACAAGGAAATAAAAACTGACCAGATATTACAACCTGCTCACGAAACAAGCCTTGATGGCCGAGTCTCTCGGCCATCCCAGCCGGATGTCTACCCAGCCCTATCATGCATCTCGTTTCGGATATTGCGAGTCGAGATTGGGCATTCCGCTAATCACTACTTAAACCGGCTTGTGGTTCGCGAAACCACATGTCGTTTTTTGGGCAGTTTCCGCTTTGCAATGTCATATCAAGTTTTACAGTGCCTTGCGTATCGAAAACGCTGTAATGCCTTGTGAACCGTTAAATAGCTATGTCTTGGGATGTCATTCGGTTACAGCAAAGCCAGTTAAATTTATCTAACTTAGTTGTGCACAACCTGCGGCCGCACAGTCGCTTACGATCGTGAATAATAACTTGTAGGCGGCCGTGCACATGTACAACAAAATGTAAGTTATGGCGAACATGCACTGATAAAAACTCTTTGGTTACTGTATACGGATATTTCGCTTATGAAACTGGTCTATAGATTAGGATCAAACGCAGGGTTTCTGCATTACTGGCCATTAATGCGATGTTTTGCAAACTGTGCTTGATTAAATTCATTGGAAGGTTTGACGTTTCGCAACATATTTAGGAACGAGTAAATGGGATATTATCAGATAAAACCTATTCCTATATAATTCATAAAAGATAACTTGATCTACTGTGGCCGGCAATAACGAAAATGTTGTGCCCTCCTGACTGTTTAAGCTAAATGGTTCACTTTGAAACGACTACACTGTGTATTTTAATGCGTTTGCAGTTGAATCTACGCGTAGTGCAATTTCAATTTTTTTTGCATTGAGATTTGGTGTTGAATATCATTTGTGATTTGCAAGCTTACGTTTTATAGTTTCAACTAACAATTTTCATTAATTAAACACTTCGTGCGTAAAATCGTGAAGGTTACTTTGAAAGATCTGGCAGCTTCGAATCAAATGCAAGAGCAAGCGTTACTTGATGCACATGAGAGGATGGAAATCATGCAGAGCAGGAACGTGGCCAGTGAACAAGCACTGACACAGATCCGCACCATTTTGAGCGCCGCTTGTAATAAGGAGAAACGCAATTTCAGCTCTTCAAGGTGCGATTGAAAGATCGGTAAAAAACGAGCCGTTATTTTTTGTTAAATCTACAGGTGACCTAGATTTTTTCGTAAGAAGTAGGCAAGGTACTGATTTTAGAAAGTATAATCACCAGGCCCGTAACCAGGGAGGGCGAAGCCCCACCTGGAAAAAAGTGTTGGAAATAGTTTAAAAAATTTGGGCCCTCTCAGAAAACTCTTCGTCCCCCTGGTGTCCCAAGCTGGTTACGGGCCTGATAATCATGCTTACTGTTAAATTTTGCAAATTTGGATGTCGTAAAGAAATATTAATTTTTAATCAACGAAAATGTGCCAGCAGTAGGTTACGGCAAATTTTACATAACTCGTATGCCATATCGCTCTGGATCATTGCTTTCGAATATGGGGTCATCTACAATTAGGAACGATATTCATCTTTTCAAATATCAATATGGGCTCAAAGCTGTTTTTGCGTCTAAATTGAAAACCAAAATGCTTAAATACATTATTGCTCGGATCCGCAGTTCTGTGGCAGTGATAACTTTTTCATGGAATATTTTAAAAGTCGTGCTCAAAGTTCGTCAGGGTGGCAAAACCTCCAGGATGATCTCTTTGAGAAAATTGCGAATCGAGCCCGCGCAAGGATTACAGTCGGCATGTTGCCCACTAAACTTAGCATCCTCAGAGAGTCTCAAGGAAAGGCGTGGCCAATACGTTAAGGCCGGATTCAGCCACAGGAGCTACCACAGTGGGGCAACATCTTCCACCTACCTTGCTGCTTTGCATGGTGTAAGAGCCGTCTGCTCTTAGACTATTTGATCCATAGCTGGAACCCTGCCAGGTGGCCCACTCCTAGCCAGAGTGGATCTGGGAATGATGACTAAGGGTGTTCCAGTTGCCCCAAAACTGCAGATTCCACGCCCATTATCTGTTGCAGTTAGCGTTATAGCCGTGACTTGCACGTGTTCAACAAGACACGAACGACTGCAGCTTGCAGACGTTAACTGAACATTTTATTTTACGTTCGACGTTCCGTTCGCAGCGGGGTCGACATGGATGCACTGGTGTCTGAATTGGTCCCTGACGTTTTGGCTCGAAATGTTGAAAACTTCCTCACGTCGTTGCAAGCGGATGCAGATTCGCTGAGAAACAGGGTTCTGCAGCTTGAATCGGAGATAAACGCGTCTAAACAGGTACGTTATCTCAAATGCACCTTCCTTATGATATTAAGTTGTGTAGTAGTTACTGGGTTTCAGCCATTGGCTAACGGACACCTTGCGAGGAGTTGCTTTGAGCAATTTTTGTCTTCGAATAACATTTCTCGACTTTTTGTCAGGATTTCCATCTGTTAGTGTGCTGCAGCTTCGAACATCAGTTTCTTGTGTATTTCTTTAGACCCATGCTGCAGAGCAGATGCTGGCGAGCAGTGAGGCCGCAGACGCTTTGAAAGTAGTTCAAGTCAAGTTCAATAATACTATTGCAGAAGAAAGGGCCAGATGCGATGCTGCTGAAAAGAAAGTAAGATGATGATTTACAAGTTTTCCATTGTATTTGAATAAGAGAAAAGGATGCCTACTCAATAGGCGAAAAATACACACTCTGTTAACATCGTAGTGTCTGATTCTTGACTCTGAAAGATTCTTCTCGATAGATAGTGTTGCAAGTTATAGATCTGCAAAATATGTGACTGACCACGTCATGTTTACTGTCCTGAAACACTGTGGAATCTTCTCTACTATATGGGATATTTGTAGAAAGAATGCTGTTATTATGATGAATTTCTTGTTGGTTGCGATGTGCTCTTTTATCAATTCTCCACACATGTCGAGTAGTTGATGGTTGTGTCAATATTAGTTATTTTCCGCCGGTTCGACTTGTGCCGAATGCTTCTGAACGAGCTGCCTAAATTTTTTCTCTAGACAGCTGCTGTTAGTCTCCATATTTGTAGTCGTTTTCCACTGTAGACTGCCAATGCCGTATCACGATCTTTTCCTTTAGGGGCAAACTTGCGTTTCAAGTTGAACTAATCGTAGTGCACGCTTCACCCGTCTGGAGGGATTAATAAATGTTATCGAAGAAATTTCGAGTGGGTTCACCTTTGACCACTTGTTCGAAAAAGTCGTTTGGCAAATGAACAAGTTTTGCGTATCCAAAGGTTGTTGAGCAAACATTACGCCTGAATAAAGTGGAAGAAGAACGTGACTCTCAGATCCGATTGGTTGCTGACAATCAAGAGCAGATTACTCTTCTTAACAAGCAAGTTGATGAGGTATGTAGTATATTGGATTGTTGCAGTATTTGGCTGTCTGTAGCTTTTGTACAAGTTATGAATGGCAGCTTGTGTATTCTCAACGGGCTATTCAAATTTTATCTGCATTAAGTGCAGTTTTTTTTCACAAACTGTTCCGTTTTCAAACGCAGTAGTAGATCATAGCGTACGAACGTGGACGTGCGGTAATTTGCGCACGTTCTCAGAAAGTGGCGGTTCACTAAATCAAAATTTACATCCATAGTTGTGTCGTTCACAGACTCCAGGCACATTCCGGTAGTTGGGGATTTTACTCGACGAACTTTATTGGTGGAACGTTAAGCTGCACTTTATATTTTGTCGTTCGCAGGTTGCGTATTTGGTCGACTATTTACATCAATTATTTACGAACAAGTTGCTTGCGTTGTTTTTTCCGAATCAAAGATAGTTCTGAGTGAAATCGAAGTTATTAAAAAACTTCGAACTGAAAGCGAATGACATGCTAACCAAAAGCAACGATGAAGTGATTTACGGTATTTCCGACATATCTATTTACTGAAATACATAAAAGAATCCTGACAACAGTGTGATTTTCGTTGAAAATCTACAAGCGTTCTTCTCACCAGTTTCCAGCGCGTGAAGTTAGGGGACATTATCAGTACAGGAGGAATTTTTCTCGTCCGCTCCACCACTGGTTCTTCTTTCGTTTGAGCGAGTTCTTCTTTTATCCACTGCTTGACCGCGCTAGATTCGGGGCAGGTGTTGAGCAGCCATTCGGTTATCTCATCGCCCAGAACCGTCAGGCCGTGCAATCCATGGGGAGGTCGATGAATTGGACATTGGAGGACAACATGGTCGACGGTTTGTTCTTCTGCGCCACACTCACTAGCCACAGAGGAGGCCATACCCCATTTGTACAAGCAGGAGCGGAAACGTCCGACACCGGTGCGGAGGCGGTTAAGTCGGACCCAGGCTCTTCTTGGGAACGTCAATCCGGGGGTGTGTGCACCGGTGTCTGGAATTAAAGTGCGGAGTCTTGTGAGGTTGTCCGCCCACTCCGCGTTCCATTGATGATCCGCCCACTGTGCCGCACGTATGTTGCTGTTGTCAGAGAAGCTGATCAGTTGCTGTGCGGCGGGTACAAATGGGTGTCTCGACTTAAGGCGCCGTGCAACAGCACTCGATGGACGGG
>JGI24021J15306_10007954_pt1 | contig 12984 bp, 6 predicted proteins | sample Ectturendosymbi1_FD_15306 | JGI IMG/M metagenome (IMG submission 15306) | reverse complement strand
CGCTGGCCATGAAAAGACAAATTTGGCATGGTTAGCGAAATCTGCAACCGACAGAAAAATGCTTAGCTCAGTGGTTGTTAGATCATTCCGCTTGCATCATATAAATTTGAGCAAAAAAAGCAATCTTCTGGTGAAATCTTTAGCTCTTTTACTGGTGTCCGTGGTGTTGGCGAAGGTTCGTGGTTTTAAATTGGTGATAGGCTGATTCCCATCTGTGTTTTCTGGCCTGGCTGGATAGAAGTAGATCCATTACCAGATCAACAGCATTGCGAGTAGCTTTGAGTTTCTTCTGGGGCTTCGTAATAGTATACAATGAATTGAAAAATAACTTCATGGGGAGACTAGAGCTTGACTTTGGAGGTATTGATTGTGAATTTGTGGGACTCAGCCCTCTTGCTTCCACTTCTGCTGAAAAGTGTCACAACTTTTTTTAATAACCTGGTCTAGTGGGATTGATGTTTTTTTCTTCACATCACCAATCCAATGTCGAAAAATATGAAACGATATTTAAAGATTTGATTGAAAATTTACCTTCATAAGTGGCGTTAAATGTATTTTAGGGCAATATGTTTTAAGGCCCAGTGAAAATCTATCATGCGATTATAAGATCGTTTTTTACGGTAGTCAGCCAAGCTACCTAAAATGGGAGTAGTGTCCTGGCAAATGCCTTTCATTCACGTATTGTTTTTTAATTGTCGCTTCAGCAATAAATAAGTCTTTCATGTACATGCAAATGCACAAGCGTGGCTTGGAAACATGATCGTCATTTAGCTTTTTATTTGAGTCCTATCGTGGAATATGAGTTGTCACTTCCAAGTCTAAGAAGAACTGTTCTCTTTCTAACCAGGTCGGGAATGGGTTTCAGACACTGTTCTTCACTGATTTCGCTAGGGATAGCCAAAACAGTGGCAAGCGCTTGCGCACAGCATGCTTTTATACCTTTTAAATACATTTTGTAGATATACGAGATCTGTGTAGCTTGTGAAAAAAGAGGCCCACTGTTTGGGACCTGTTTCAAACGTTTTCTGAATTAATGGTGTAAAGCGCTTTCAAACTGTGGTTATTCCCTGAAAAGTAGCATAGTTCAACCAACAAAAATAGCCACTTTTTGACCTACAAAAAATAACCTCTTTTGTGTGACACACAACGATTGTCGCAGACAACCTTTGGTATTTAAGCAAGTGAAGACATTTTTGGCGCCCCCCAATTTTACTGCCTCCCAAACGCCTGGTCTGGATCCACCACTGTGTGCAGGTAGAGTTAAAACTGTGTGCAGGTAGAGTTAAAACCTCTTACGTGAGATGTTTTGCAGTCGTATACACAAAGCAGCAGAACGCAATACTGCAGCCTGGATAAATTCGGATAATTTAACTGAAACCAAATTCTTAATGCTTTCACAAACCTTTTGCTACTGGGACAAGCAGCAAACTGCTGACTGTAATATGATCCAGTTCCATCTCACACTGAAATGCATTAAAGATCAATCTTCCTATTTCTGTGACTGTTATTTAGTTACGAAATGAATTTTTCAACACCGACCGCGGTCTGACTAAATTTCACGCTGGTACCGAGCAGCTACTGAGGTGTTGCGTCATAAGCAACTCTAGTTATCCGACCATCAAAAACAACACAGCTTATCTTGCATTTGGGAAATATTGAATGCAGGCTGGAGGGTTTCTAAATTATCGTTTAAAATATTGCTGGCCGAAAGTCATCTATTATATATGTCAACCAAACGAACTTGAACGGGAAATTAAGAAAAAAAACGGGGGGGCTAAACAGGGGATCAAGCTAAAATCTGGGGGGCCATGGCCTACCCAGGCCCCCCTTAGAATTGCCACTGCGTGCGGCGCACTAGGCTGATCACCAATGGAACGCGGGGTGGGCGGACAACCCTACAAGACTCCGCACTTTCATCTCCGACACCGGCACACACTGCCTGGGAGTGACCCCACCAAGAACAGCCTGGGTCCGTCTTAACCCTCTAAGGACCGAATTTTTTTTCTTTGCCTAAAAAAATTTCTGGGAGTTTGTTTTTGCTACAAACTGTATCAATATTGCACTGGTACAACGTTTATGGAAAAAAATATTTTCCTCTCCATTTGTTGAAACGTTGCAAATTTGTTACAATGGTCCACAAAGGTTCTAATTTTAGGACGTCTCTGTGCTTTCAATCAAGTCTGGAAGCCAAGTTTGAAGGTTGGGGGAACTAAAAATAAATTTTGAAGGCGAAAGAGTTTGTTTTATTGAACTTTTGAAAAAAAATTGTTTTCTTTATCAAAAAAATTTGGGGGGGCACAAAAAGTTGGGGGGTGTCCGTGAACACCCCCCCGGGACTACGAACCTGCCTGAAATAAAGACAATAACAAAGGGGGCCCTGCCCCGGAATGTTCCCCACGGTTACGGGCCTGCATGGAAGAAATACATAGTTTTATATGTCAAATGTTATGTAAAACAGTGGAGTACTGAACTGCACAAGCCTAAAGCAATTAGACTGTACAGCTACCTTAATTATTTGTTTTAGGTCATAACGTTTGAAACCCGTGTGAACCCAGCAAGTTATCCAAAGTATCAAAAGACTCGGATTTTAATCTAGTTTGCAATAAAGACTTAAGCGAAATACTACCATCTAGCGGTTTGGTCCCAGTGCCAGATGAAATGGGCCAAGGTGGCCCAAAACTACTCCACTTAAGACGTCACTCACAAAAAATCCAAAACACAGAATCAAAAAAAATTTTTTCATTGCGGACTCGAAGACTTGCAAAGTCTTTTGAGGGTTTAAACAGCTCTCTAGCGCAATCGGCAGAGAAGTTATGGACTTGCAAAGACACGTGCAAACTACTGTGCTAAGCTGAAACCACACTGGCAGCTAAGGTGTCAACGACCACATGCACAGATTTGTTACAATTGGACCTAGGCTAATAAGTTCTATCAGAACATAAGTCCATAAAGCTTATTATGCATATTCAAACACTGAACTGAGTAGCAACTCAAAAAAATTACCTAACCTCAAGTTTCTTCCTAATCCCTCACAGCACCCTCCCCAAACCACTCAACATTGAATGCTCGTAAACCTCGGTCAAGAGGAATTCAAGCGTGTCTTGAAATTCACGTTTGAATTTTTCAAAATTTTCAATTGAAAGGTTCGACTTCGAAACGTAACAAATTTTTTGATATGGACAGTTGCGCGAAAACCTGTTTCATTGACCATAGAAACAAACAAATTTGAACCGTTACAAATCTGTTGAGTTTGGCGTTGGAGGGTTAACAATCTCCGCACCGGTGTCGGACGTTTCCGCTCCTGCCTGTACAAATGAAGTATGGCCTCCTCTGAGGCCTGTGAGTGTGGCACAGAAGAACAAACCGTCGACCATGTTGTCCTCGAGTGTCCAATCCATCGACCACCTCATGGACTGCACGACCAGACGGTTTTGGACGATGAGACAATCGAATGGCTGCTCGATACGTGCCCCGAAATCTAGTGCGGCCATGCAGTGGGTTGGAAGAACTCGTCAAAAGAAGAAAAAGAACAGTTTCCACTCATTAAATTATTGACCTATTTTAACAATATTGCCAAGTATAGGTATTATTGGCATACTGTGGTGTTTTGGTTTCAGGCAGGTTGGAATTATACATTTAATTATTAGGGCAAGGCCTTCACTATGATTGTGCATTTTGAAAGTCTTCCGTTGCAGTCAAGCACACTCTATGTGTGTACTGTGTAGAAGTGAATATGTGAAACTGGTTGATATGAAAACTTTTGAAGCTGGCCTTGCTAGATATTAAACAATAAAGTACTGATAACCTACTTCAGCGGTTGTACATGTTTGTTTCGATGTACCTTAAGCTGAAGCATGTTGCGTTATGTTCAATGTATCTCAAGTTGGAGTATGCCTGTTTATGCCCACCAGCCCACTCACTTTGAAAAAGCATCCTCCATCGCTATTGCGATCCCCATTATAGGATGATGCTCACAGATAATCAGCAGGTCAGTGCAAAAGAAGCCCTCTACAATCTAGCTTTCAAGATGCATGGGTTTACTGAAGACCGGGAAAACGAAGAATTTGGTTCAGTGTCCTTATCGCCCACCGATTGCGATGATGATCAACTTATCTTTGAATAACAAGTTGGAAAAATCAAAGCGCAGTCGCTTGGATATTCTGGGTGCATCTACCAGAATTAGAAATGCCAACTAAATAGTTGACTGAAACAACCGTACGTAACCATGATACATTATATGACATATATGAAAATTTAATATATGCGATAATTACCAGCTGAGTTGCTGTGTGACTGAAGTCTGATTTCCCATCACTCTCACCATCCAACCAGCTCTGGGACAATAATACCAGTGTGTGGCTAAAAGTTGCAAGGAGCCAATTTTTTGGCAATGGGGCTTCCAGGGTGTAATGGGGCGGAAACGCGTGGGAACAGCGTTCCCACACCTTTTTTGTGTTTTGCTTTGAAATGAGTTCGAAGCTGTTTTAAAATGGCTATTTTTTGGGTGCGTTCCCACACCTCTTTTGTTAGCACTACATCCCTGGAGGCCTCGCCCCAAATGTCACCCTTGGCCAGGGATAAGGTGTGAACTCGGACTGGAACCAACCTTCAAATTCATAGCTTGTGCCCATCTCTGCAGTGCACTGCATCACTGTGCAGTAGTCTGAGTCTGGTGCTCTGTTGACTGTATTTCGGTTCTTCCCCCTCGCATCAGGGATATCTAGAAACCCCTATATATCCCTGCCTCGTATACTGCTGCTTACAGAAACCTGGTCCAACTACAGGCCTGCGGTCCGTATATGACCCGCGGACCAAATTTTTAAGGCCCGCGAGCTTTCTTAGTATTGGTTTGATGTTGTGTGTATATTGCAGCACGTAATTTTGATTAGAACAAGCATAATATCTTTTATAAAAATGTACAATAATAAGGGCATTAGACTAGGGGTCTCTCAAACTTTTCAAGCATGTGGCCCAATTAAAAGACAAACAGAGGGCCCATGGCCCACTGACTGTGCAACATCTCTAATATGACAACTGTTGCACATGCACAGAGCAGAAATACAAACAACTTAAAACTTTTATCACAACGTGCGCTACAATCAACGCAAAGGCTGAGCCTGTTTGTTGCTAGAAAGTAGAAATATTCAAAGCTCAATACATGATAATGCGCAGATCAAGTCATCTTCCGCATTAAGGCTGCTTAAAGATTTTGTTTTCATGGCAACAAGAGTCGCCTGTCTGTCTCAAATTGCCTTCAGTAACTGTATATTGTGCACGCCGTGATGAGCTACGTGGGAATTTCCATGTCGCAATAATTTCTAACACATAATGACGAGAGAGAGCGTATCATGACGTTTGAAGTTCATGAGCTACCTTCATTTTCTATTATAAGGTTTAACTTGCCAAACGGACTCAATTTCAATAAAACCAGGCCGTGACCAGTCAAAAATTCTTCCCTGAGCCCGCTCACAGCCCACAAGTTGAGAAAACCTGGGTTTGGCTGTAGAGAGCTTCTAGAAATTTGTCAGCACAGATAGATTTCTCAAACTGAAAGATTTCGCACTAAAAATGCACTCGATATTTGGAAGCACATACGTGTGTGAGAGTACATTTTCTACTATGAAGCAAGTCGAATCTAAAAACAGAAATCCAATGGCAGGCAAGACACTGAACGACAGTCTCTGACTTGCTACCACTAACACTGGCATAGATAAAGGAACGATAGAGTCCAAGAAGCCTCGACCACAGGCATCCCACCTGACAGAGGTTTGTATGTAGTAAGTTGCGTTTTGCTGCTGAGTGCTGTATAAAACTTTCAATGATGGTCTCACTTATCTTCCCTTTTATAGTTTCAAATGTGATTCTGTTGTTTTATACATCATTTTGTTGGAAGTGGCGCGCAAGTTGTCTCGTTTTTGTAAAATGACCCGTAGGTGAAAAGTAGTTGGACTACGCTGATGACTTACAGGAATAATCTCACGCTATCCGCGACCACTTTTTTGCACTTTTCACCTTATGTATAGACAGGATATGACTGCATTCTTGTCTCTCAAGGCAGTGGCGTAACCAGGGGGGGCAAAGAGGGACATCTGTCCCCGGGAGCAGCACTTCGGGGGTGCCAAATTGAGGTCGGAATGTTACGTACTAACTACGAAATGTCAAATGTCAGCGGATGCTAATAATTGCAATTTACAAAATGTCGAATGTCATTGCGAAATCTCATCGAGACCATCAATTACGGACCTTAGTGACGTTTGAAGGCGGAGTTTCTGTCGCCAGCAATAAGTGTCCGCTTGTGGTTTGACTCACAGCTGCGTCGCAACGCTTTCAGAAAGCCAGGGTTGCGAACAGGGTTCTCACAAATGCAACCCCGAAAATCTCAAGAACAGTACCAAAAATCTCTAAATCTGTGGTGGTGCTGCATAAAATCACCAGCGTGGTAAATCACAGGTTTTTCCTGAAGAGAAACACTTTCTTTAATTTTGGAGGTTGCGGTGTCGGCGACTTCAACGTGGTTTAAATTTGGAGTGTCAATGATATTTGTTAAAAATAGAACCACATATGATTTGCAAAATGAACTGAAATAGTTCATTTCACACATTTACATACGTTTCCGAAAATCCCTAAATCCCCAAAAATCCCTAAGAGTCAAAAATTCCAATCTACGGACAAAATCCTAAAAGTGAGAGCACTGGTTGCGAACTTCCTGACTTCCCCATCATTTTATACTTGCGTCACAATGGGACGGGAATCCAGCTTTCACAGTGCATGCAGAGTGCTGTATTGCGCATACATGATTTTAGAACAGCGATAAAAACTTACACAATGTTCTTACAGGGATGTGCAGTTGGGGATGAACAAGGCGACGGACCCGGACATCCAAGGCAGTGGTTCATCCAAAGAGTGGAATTACAAAAAGTGCATTTTATCAAAGTCTTGTAACTAGACCAGGGTGCAAAAATTTCTGTGAATGTTAGTAGCGCTCAGTAATTTTTAGTAGACCACACATATAAGCTTTCTCATACAGCATTCATATGCATTAAGTATAAAACGTAAAAGAACGTTGACGCACTCCACGTTTTTGATCGCGCGGCGCGAGTGCTCGACCGCATTTTTGCACTCCTGAACTAGACCTTATTGGCTACTAAAATGTGCTGCATGGATCTGATGGGAACTTGCCTGAGGGGACACGCAAAATGTATGTTAAGTGACCTGAGAGAGATGAAGCACTGCCATCGTTACCTTCATTTGATTTTGCTGAACAAAACATCCTCAGCAATTTGTTTATAGTTCAGAAAAATATAAAGGGCGGCAATGCATCAAATTTTATGGTTGTACTTCTTTTTTCATATACTATTTCTAAGAAAAACAATAGATAACTCTATCTCCTAATATACCGTAAGTGCAGGGTTTTTTAAAGACGTTTTAGGGACCCGATTCGGGTCCCTAGAATTTCAAATCGGGTCCCTAGAATCAGAGAAATCGGGTCCCTACAGATCCGAACCGGGTTCGTAACATTTTCCTTAAAAAAAACCCTGCGTAAGTGCCATCTTTTTTGGCCTATCTGATACGTACTTGGATGAATAAATGCAACATCTAATTTCTCAATGCATAGCTTACCCACGAGTGGAAAAAATTTGCTTATAAACAGATGTCTCAAGCCTGCAGAATAAAACAAATTATTGAAAACCTAACACAGTGGTTCTTAAACTGGGTTCGGTGAGCCAGTATCAGGAGTTCGGTGGAGGTCAAGAGGTGTTCAAAATCGTCAGCAATTTCATTAGTACCAGTATTTTACTGCGAACTGGAAAGACCTTAATGTTTGTAACTATATTTTTGTCAGTAATATTTCGCTGTTGATATCTGGATACCATATTGTCGTGTATTGTAATTCCTTATTGTGTATTTGGAGACATAGAGTAAATGAATGAACCATACGAGTCGGTGACACGTGCCCATCCAGTAGGTCCTAACACATTAAAAACAAAAAATACTCTATGAATTCACTTTAATTCATTGTTTCAAAACTTGTTTATTTGTTAAAACTAGTTTTACTTATATCAAATACCTGAATTTTTCATGTTCCTCAATACTAGAATTTGGTGGGGGCCATACAACCAATCAGTTGCCCCGCGAATCACCAGATCTATTTGCATGCTCCTGGTTGTTACGATTACAGACCTGATGTTTAGGAACATTTCTGAGCTTTTATGGTTTGACAAACTTCATGCTGATATGGATTTAGTGTGGTTCTGAAGGAAGTTATGATGATTTTTATTTGTGGGATATTTAAATAAATGCTGAATACTTTTGCAAAATTCTAACTGCAGCTGTGTAACAACGTTGAGTAGATTAGTTATTGCGAACATTTCAGTTACTGCTACGTGTGCTTTGTATCACTTTGGCCTAGAAACAGAGTATTTCCATGGACATGATTGTCAAAATTCAGGTCACCCAATTGCTTACCTGGAACTGCGCGCGGAGCGTCACTGATCTTAGATATTTCTTAGAAAAGGGGATGTGACACATTTGATTTATAGCAGTTTTTTGAAGGAACAATCGACAAATTTACAGTAAAGGCAAGAAAACTTTATTTTGAAATTAGATAATTAGCAGTAAAGCTTTAGATGGCAGTATTTCTTTTAATTTATGTCAAGTTTCAGGGTGTTACATGCAAGAAAATGCTTTGGGATTTTGCAATTGTGTATTTGTCTAGCAGTTTTGTATAAAATAATTTGTCTTCAGTTTTTCACATGCATTCTTCTGTCTGTTCTCTTTATGTATTCGTGAGTCTACCTCAGTCAGTCCTTTGTGATGTTTCTTTTACTCAAAACTATGAGAGTGCATGCTCCAGAAACCCCTAGTGCCTACAGCTTGCATCAGCGGTGATTGAAACTATACCTGACCAGGGAGTGGAAAAAGCGCGTGCGCTGGATTCGGCATCTTCGAAAAGCTCTGACAAACCCGTGGTTTAGAAAACAAGGTGCAAATCTGGCCAATGTTATCCTGTGTTATCAGAAGATTTTGTGCCCAAAAAATTCTGTCATAAAATTCATGCATATTTACACAGATGATCAGGGAACTTGGTTACTTTTTGCGTTTTATTTCTAGTTGCTACGATTCGAGAACGTATTGCCGCAATTTGGAATGTCGTAAACAGTTTGAATGTTCAATCGTGACCAAAATTTTAGAGGGAATAGCTTGACGCGAAACTATTAGATTCTTAACTCTACGGTATTTAATGAATTCCAAGATTCAAAGGTCCTGACGTTAATTCTGTGACGTCACAATCACAGGAAATTTTCAGACGGGTCTAAAAACAACTCTATGCAGGCGATTGCAGGGCTCGAGTCAGCTTTCGACGCCCCTTTATTCCCAACTAATTCTTCGCATCTATACTGCCATAAACGGGCTGAGTGGGGGCGCCAAAACGGAGCTTGCCCCTGGGTGCGGGAAACCCTAGGTACGCCACTGTCTCAAGGTGAAGTAGATCAAACAGAGTTGAGATATGTTTCTCTAGATCTGGATAATTCACGGCTTGACTTTAGTTTCTTGAGATGAAGGATCATTATTTTTTAAACAATCACGAGAAATGTTCGAAGAAGTTATTTTTTCGATGCTAGGACAACTGCCAACACGATATTGTCAGCATTGTCAACTAGGACAACTGCCAACCAGACAACTGCCAATCGGACAACTGCTAACAGCCAACTGTACAATTGCTAACAGGACAACTACCAACTAGGACAACTGCCACAGTTGGCAGTCGTACAGTTTGCAATTGTCCTGATATCATTTTTTCAGCGGTGGATCAGCTAATTTGAGAAACATGCTTTCCAAATTTGTAAACACAGTTTAAATCAAGTGAAAAAGATCGTTTAATCCGAAAAAATCACCAAATCTCGCTGCATTTATATCCTTACGCATATTCATTAGGGTTGAGCTAACCAAACAGTTTATAAATACACGCTAAATTCATTTCGTGATTCTCAGATGAAATATTTCTGAAGACGCTGTGCTGTCACGATATTTTAAAGCTTTTGAATTTATCCGCTTTTATGTTGATGAATAATAGTTTGAACCTTTTGACTTTTGTTTCAGTGTGTTCGACATTCCGGCGAACAGAATATTGTCAAATGGAACGTGGTAAATCATTTCTCTCCGGGCTATCACATAGGAACTGGAAGTGTGTTGATTCAGCGGATGACAACTGAACTTTTTATATTTTGCACTTTCTTCGCTTTCACTGAGTATCACTTTGCCAAGGCGGCTATAATCTTCGAACTAAGGCAGCGACGCACTTTTCTTCCCAACAAATTGCATATGCATTTGCGCCAAGCAGTGTTAGAAGAAAAACAGGTAAAAACAGGGCGGCTGGCATCGTCATAACTAAAGGTCGCACTCCAAACCGGCCCAAGGCATAAGCACGACGTGTTCAAGACAGGCAGCAAAATGAAAAGCTCTATAGAAAGGCGGTAGATGGTACATTGCAGGAAAGTTCTGGGTAGGGTTGCCAGATGGCCGGTATTTTACTGCTAATTTAGCAGAGGCCGGTAGAAGGCCGGTATTTTGAAAATCAGTGCCTGAAGCCGGTATTTAGAAAGTAAATAATTTGCCGTAACTTCAAAAGGAACTAACGCAGAATTTCTCAAATTATATTGACTCCAGTAGGGAATCTTGTCGGGACAGTTCTTGCAGCGAGGTTTATTTGCTGCTGTTGACGCAATCCTTGGTGCGATTTTCACGTCACACTCTCACCGAAATGTAATGAGCCAGCCAAAATACGGGCAAATTATTAATTGTGGCTTAACAATACTGATTGTCTCTCTGTTTTCCCTGTGCCGCTTATGAAACACGACACAACTTAGATCGGGTCCTGTTGACAAATTAAAATGGCCGGTATTTTTACAAAACGCATCTGGCAACCCTAGTTCTGGGAAACTTCACGTTTGCGCAAAAAATCAAATAAAAAACCCTTATGAATCATCACGATGCAACATCAACGTTACTTTTCAATCACGTTTTGGCGATGTTTAAAAATGTTACATTAACTCTTTGAGGTACATCCAATGACTCGTTACATCGCTCAAAGATGGTTGTTATGTGCAAAAGTTGTTAATAGCGATCTCATTATGTATTGGCTACTTTCATAGATTGTTCTTTTAGTGTAAAGATTTTAATGCTTTTTATGTCACATATACTGTAGAAGCCTTTACAATAAGGGTAACTACCAATCCATGGCTATTATGCAACGCTGATGGGACTGCTAAATGTTAGATTCGTAGATACAGGTTGTTCTGTAGATTCAAGTGGTTGCCGCCTTGCCCCGTTCTTTTTCCTATTACAAAAAAAATTTACGAAGCAGAAAACCAGTTCCGTTCGCGAACACCGTGAACTGAACCGCTCTCCCTCTCGCAAAAGCTGTGCACACTAATTCATTATTTTTTACAACAAGTCACCTACAGCTCATTAAACTTCCAAAAATAGACGGAAAGGATGTACACCGAGAGTAAGGCACCACTTTGCTGGCCATTAGTTGGAAATACTTCTACCGGCATCTTGAAGCGAATTGTATTGTGATCTAGAAAGCGTCACTGTGGTAAAAATGCTACCCAAAAACACTGCGCATGTTTAAAGTTTTCAGCAACAGATACGGCATTGTACAGAAGCAAGGGCGGATCCAGGGGGGGGCAATCGCCCCCTTAAAACCTACAAAAGTAACTATTTTACCATGATTTTTTACAATTCGGAAAACAGCATTCGCCATATCAGGCCGTTTTGCCGTCCATTGTTGTGTCACAGTAGTATTGTGAAGTATACTGTACTTCATCTGTCTTACAGTGGTGAACCCGTAATAAGACCTGACTGCCAAATATTACTGAAATCGCCCCCCCTAAACTTACTGGCTGGATCCGCCCCTGCACAGAANACAATGTTAAGCATGAACTAATAACGTCTTGATACTTTTGAAACAAAAAACTAATCATTCAAGATCTTCTACATTAGCGCTCTTCAACATTTTTTTGTTATGGTGCACTCTTAAAGATGTTTTGACGAACTCACGTGCCCTATTTACTTAAACTCAAGTATCCTATTTACTGATACGTCCCCCGTACCCCCAACATAATTGCGCCCATGTGTGTAAGTACCCTGGCCTAAATAAGCAAGTACGCTAATTCAGTAACTCAGCCACATTGATGCTTACGTTCCACACTTTTGAATGTGCAAAGTCTAGGTTAAATCCTGAAAGTTATTGGTTGGTTAATGGTTTATTTTTGCTAACATAAAGTTTTTGTGAAAAGTATCTGTTTAGTGTGACAAGTTTGTCATGCATCCTTGTGAACCCTTTCGTAGTGGTGCACCACACGTATATTTTGGTGCATCGTGCACACCGGTTTAAGAGCGCTGTTCTACATCATCAAAACATCACAGAAAAGCGCAATACAAGCAATGGTGATTTGAAAGGAAGTTACAGATACCCTTTTTTGAAATACCGGTTGCTAAAAACTCAAAGAGATTTGAAATGCGCTTGGGTATATTGCAGCTCATCAACTCGCAACAAAAATAGTGACGGATGTAGACCCGTTGGAGAAACCGATCTTGCTTATATACTGTCCATAGAAGATCAGGCTTTTATTCATGCAAACGTTGTCTCTTTCGAGGAAAAATAACCGCGGCTGCTAGTGGGAGACATTGTATGAACGTGCGTTTGCTTAGCGTGTGTTCAGGCGATGTGACAATTTACAATCAGTTCACCCATCTCACAACCGAAATGAATTTGGTATAGCAATAGCACAAACGTATTTGTTTGGCCGCTGCTGAAAGTGGTGGAACTCTGTTCATAAAATTGAACAGCGTGTGGCAGTTCCTTTCTAAAGTAGAAGAACAGCACACGTTTAGGACAACTCCGCGAGTGCACTGGTGAATTTGGCCGGAGTGCTCAAGGCACGCCCAAGTTAACAATTAAGAAACTTAGACCCGCCC
>JGI24021J15306_10007953_pt1 | contig 12985 bp, 7 predicted proteins | sample Ectturendosymbi1_FD_15306 | JGI IMG/M metagenome (IMG submission 15306) | reverse complement strand
ATGTATTGCCGTCATCTCGTCAGTAACTTTACATTTTCGCTTAGCCATTTTTAACAGTAAAAAATTACAAAGTTTAATCTTTAGCACTAAATAATTCATACTGTGAAAACATTGCCGTTAGATTTCATAAAATGCATTATTCCAAAATCCCTGACAATGAAACACTGTTTAACATTTCTCCCTGACGCATATTTGGCCACCAAAATCCCGGACATGTCAGGGAAAAACTTGACATATGGCAACCCTAGCGTAATTTTAATGCCTTCGCTAAACTAATAACATGAGCTGCACTCATTCATAAAAGCTTGTATGATTTGCAGCTTATTCAACTTTTGCCCACAGTCTGCTCAGTCCCGTGGTCACTGGGGAGCTTTGGTGGGCTTAGCCCCTCAAAACAAAGCTCCAAGCCCCCCAATTTGAAACATGATACACTATAAATCAGTGGAGTTTTTGTCAATTTATAGAATGTCAAGCCTACCTATTGAAAACTTTCCAGCGACGGTTCTGAGTCTGCTGCTTAATCATCTTTTGTCCACAAGAAGCCCGATCTTACCCAAATGAAACAAGAGTTTAAATACTTACATGCGCAGTGTCATGGTCAGCCCAAAATTGTGGGTGGGTCAAAATGTTTGATTTTGTTTGAGATACTGTCTCTTAAAGCACAAAATGACTAGATGTTCTAAAAATTTGGAGGGACCATGCCCCCTCCCCTGGCTACGCTTATGTGCGTGCGGTTTATATAACGTACATGTAATGCAAGTACTTTATGTTAACACTTACGTATTTATATAACATTGAGACCATATTTTTTATATACAAACTTGTTTATTAGAAATTTCATTATGGTGAATTAGCACATTCCAACTGCCCAAATTCAGCAAAATAAGCTTTGTATTTAATATTTTCGTCTCTATCCCTGCGCAAGAAATGGTTTATTTAAAGGCTATACAAAAACATCACCCCAATGGACGTTTCTGTGCCGGGAACCATCGATCAATAAACGTATCTGAAAAAAATTAGGGGGGGCTTCAGCCCCCATAGCCCCCCCTGGATCCGCCTATGTGTGTCATTTCCAAAATAATAGCTGGTTCCAACTAATGCGAACCTTACGGTTGGTGTTTATCTGCAGGTTTTTGTAAAGCAGTTTGCAAGTTGCTCAATTTAAGTTGCATGGCGTTTCCCCGGTGTTTTTCATGTGAAGGCGATTGCGGTATTTGTTACGCATTTGCAGTAGGCTGCTTGGCAGAAATCTTGCTCAACAAAATACGTCGTTCGAAACGCCAGTACTAATAGCTTCACTTATTCCCAAAGCTCTGGATAACTCTCACTGCACTTGATCCCAAAAATTTACGATCCGTGTGTATGAAATACAATACGGGTTTTCCGTCACTTTGAATGTCAAAGAGACGTTCCTGGAGGATGGAATCCATTCGCTTATGCTAGCTAGCTGGCGAAAAAGTATTTCACCCAGTAACGTTCTTCGCAATTTAACTTGCGGCGTAATCTCCACAACAGAATGATTTCATAGGAAGCTTCAAACAAGAGGTGGCGAAAAAGATTTTTGGATTCCTTCGTTTAACCAAGATAGGGTGTTTGGATTTACTCGCCGGTCTAAGTTACTCCTTTCCTAGTATACTGTTCTGTTACACTTTGTCATCAGTCAGATGAACACAGTACAGCTACAGTATAACACAGTACAGCAAAACACTCGAACTGACTGAAAAACACGATAAGCACAATTTATAACATAAGTCGGGCTGTAATTAGTTTCACTAGCCATTAATTGCTGTGGAAATGGTCTCGCAACAGTCATTTTTCCAGTATTTTTACAACAAAACACACTTATGTACATTGTTTTACTGAAGGTACTAACCAAAGATTGTAAAATACGTGACAACGGACTGTGACATTTTTTGTCTACGAAACAATGGTTTGGCAATATTCCATCGAAGGCCATGAGGACTTGTTTCAAGGCAATTTTGCAAATAATAATACATAGGGTTGGAGGAATTTGTGACAACTCACAACGAAAAATAATTCGGCTAAACTTGACGGCAACTTGCAATTAATATTCGCTATCGCCGCAAAAGTCCATGCGATGATTTTGTGGTAGCAGTGTTGTGATTTTTGGACAATTTTCAGTATCTTCAAAGAAGCTGAAATTTTTTCTCTTTAAAAAATTGAGTTTGGCCGATTGGGTATTTCCCGATAGTTATATCAGTATTGGTTGCTTTCAACCAATATCAATATCAGTATAAGTTAAGCCAATTAATGCATACTGTACGTGAAACGTCCAAATCCCCGCGTGCTGATGTATATATGCTGACAAATGTTATTGCCTGCTGTGCTTTTTGTGACGGTGGTCATGCAAAGATTGGGTTAGCCAACCTAGCAAACTACCCAGTACAACGATTTCTCCACTCCCTTATCTCATTTAGAGTATTAGACCCAACAAAATACCACACAATGCACACATTCGTAATCTTCGTGAGAACTGCAATGCTTGACCCCAACCAGTGACAATCTCAGTTGTCTTGGATAGTTGGTGCAGTAAAGAGTTACACAGAACGATATTAGCTTGATTATTACGTCACCAGTGGGATATCATGTGCTCTATAAACTTTGTTACGAAACCTGGAGTCGAAAGTGCATCAAATGTTTTGATTCTAAAGTAACAAAAATTTTATTTTGGAATCGATTCAAATTTTAGTACGTTCGAATCTGCAGAAATCGCCCACCTGGAAGCTGAAATCGCCCCCAAATCTCGTAAATCACAAAATCGCCCCCACAGCGCATAAAATCGCCCCCTGGAGGACGATTTCGCCCACGTTGAAGACCACCGCTCTAGAGTGACCAATAAACTATTTAACAAAACAATCCAAAAACTAAGTGCGAAACTCTCAAAAGGGGTGCCCTTACGGCATCTCTGAAAAAGGATGTGCGGGGCGACCGCCTCGTTCGCCTTCCCTGATATCCGCCCCCGGTTATATATCGTTTACACATGTGGGCAATGATTTGGTCACTTATTTATCTTTCATAGTGACCAACTGCAGTGGAGAACGGTCATTTTCTAAACTTTAGATGGTAGAATGAACAAAGGAGCACCATTAGACACAAACAAGCTGAACGGTCTGATTCTACAGAGTATGGAGCATGAACTTCTATGTGAAACAGACACTACCAGTATCATAAACAAATTCGCTATGGCAAAATCTTGAAAATACAATCTTAAGCAGTGGGTTTGCTGCCTTTGACAATCGAATTCGACACGTACTGAGACTACACTGTCTGTAGATATAGCAATGATCAAAATTTTTGATGAGTCTGGAAGCATTAATGACTGTCTCTGTACTCTACTTGTGAGTATGTACAGTAATGTATTCCTTCTTGGTAAAAGAATACGTATATACGTCTTTGGTAAAAAAGAGATGTTGACCATAATGCCCACCATTTTCTATTTAGGACCAAGATTTTCGGAATTCAATATGCCTAATGGTACTCACATGGTTGCCCACAAAATTTATGATTTAACATTTGTTCACTTGTTAAAGTGTATTTTTACCTTGGGGCCCCGTGCTTTTAATATGCTACAGGCCCACTCTGCCTTAATCCGGCACTGGTCGCAGTGCAAATTTCAGTGGGTGTTACTATGTGCTATGCGCAGTTGTTCTGATTGTTTAGCATCAGACTGTGCGCTTACTTGTTTCATAATTTCCAGGCATACATGTGGCATGCAATATAGGCAGGAAACCTGCAACACTATTGAGCTGATTTAAAGTCCTATGTGACGTTACAACACATATATGCCGACTGTTCCGACACGTCAGGCAGCAGGCTACTTGGGCTAACAACGAAACAGTAGGAAATGAGATATTCCCAAACGCGCAACGAAATAAATAACGATGCATTGTACAACGACTGAAACAACAATTTTAGTAAAATTGATTTGCATTAGACTCTATAAATAAAACTAACAATAAAAGCTGCATGCATGATTGGCTTAATTGCTCATTTCAGTTTTGAACTGTGAGGTTCATGGGCCCCCTATAGACTGTAATGGGCCCTGGTGCAGCACACCGGCTGCAACCCTCTTGTGAAGCTTGTTGACTGCTCATTGCCAGTAATATTTTGGTTTTGCTTATTTGCCGAATTTTTTGTCACTGCAAAACTTTATCTTATTCCGTTAGTCATGCGCTCCGGCATTTTTGTTTCTGATGTTCGCAACTTTAAGCGAGTGGAGCATTTCTGTCACTTATGTGAGTAAACAACTAAAAGAAAAACACTATATTTTTTCCTCAAGGACAACAGGCCGATTGAACCATTTTCAGTAGCTTGTGTATGTGATTGCATATATGTTATGCATGCTTCTATACGCAGGCCGAAACGAAGTAATATTTTCAGGGGAGAAATGATTGTAACTTGTAGGCTACCTAACAAACAAGCATGTTTTTGAAATTTTTTTGAGCCAATTGCCCGGTTTTCTCCTATGGTTGCGGGCCTGGTTATACGCAAGACCCCAAGAAATGATTGTAACTTGTTATTGTACTATTTTTTAGGGGGCGAAATGATTGTAACTTTTTATTGTATCTAACAAATGAGCATGTTTTTGAAAATTTCGGGTGGGGACAATTGCCCGGTTCCCCCCGGCTGTGGGTCTGGCTATACGCTTGAAATGAGAAGATCAGGGTGGGTTGTAATTTTCCTCAGTAGTCAAGATACAGTCTCAGATTTAGGACGCAAACTGACGATGTCGAAACCATGGTTTTCGTTGCTTTCAGCCGTTATATTTATTTTAAAGCTGATTAAGTAATGCTACGGGTTATAAAATAAAATATAGAAGGATTTGCTAACAATGTTGTTGAAGAAAAATATAAAGATTGATTTTTACTACCCAGCATTCCTTGGTTAAAACAGCATTCTGTTTCCGGTAGTTGTCTGTAGTTTCGTCTACTCACGGCCAGGGATGCAGTGCTAGCAAAAGAGGTGTGGGAATCTACTCAAAAGCTAGCCATTTTAAAACACTTTCGAACTCATTTTGAAGCAAAACATGAAAAAGGTGTGGGAACGCCGTTCCCATGCGTTCTCGCCACTGCTCACGGCCTCAAACCGTGTATTACTGCAGTGCATTTGAATTAGCTGGCAATTAGGGAAGTTAGTAAAGCAAGGGCGTACGCAAGGGGGCGTTGGGGTTAAAACCCCCTTGAGCTTGATATTTTACGAAAACTTTATTACCTGCCCAAAGGAAATTAATTGTTCGCATACTTTTTCCTTGTTAATATGCCGACTTAACGCAAATACCACGGAATGATTTTGCATGCAAATTTCAAGGAACATTGCAAATGGGTCAAAATGTTATAATTAGGTTTTGGTGGGAATCTGCGTTATCGTCTGCATCCAGTAACAATCTCACCACTTTTTGCAGACCTTTCGTCCACTACGCATGTTTAAGATTGTGTTCCACGATAGTTCACTTTATCGGAAACAATTGACTTTGTTTTGTCTGCTATGGCTGATCAGCGCAAGTGCTGACCGCATTGGCTACATTGCCAATTTCTTTAGCATGATAAAACTGTTGCACGAGCTCAAAAACAGCAGTTGTTGAAATAGAAGCATTCAGGTATTTGATAAGGTCTCAGCAGGGAAAAAGGAAAGCTAAAAGTGTGCTGGACTTCTGTAAATAACAAAAATTCGAAAGTTTTTTTGCGTACTTTACGCGCATTCTCAATTCTTGTGTAGTTTAGCAAGATTCGATCTTGCAAACCGGGGTGAGCGTCAGCCAGTCCAGCCGCACACTTTCTGTGTTCTACTGCTGGTATTCGACAAGACATTAGTGCAACCTCATTTTGCAGTTGTAAATTGCTCTGACGCAGTGATGAGTGTGTTTTACTCACCTGTTTTAACGCGCAGCCCGATACTTTTGCAGTTATGAACTGTGTCGTAGCGTTGAGTGTATTTTCCTCCGACATCCTAATCTGGAGCGCTGATAGTTTATATTCAGTTCAATGACGCATAAATTAAGGGAGTGCGTGTAGACGAATACGCATATTATATCAACAAACTTCGCCAAAACGTTGGTTTGGAAATATGAATATGACGTCAACTTGTGACGTCACAAACAGCGCACACCAAATACAAATGGCCACCATATACTACTGAATGAAACCCCCCCATGAAAGTTTTCTGCGTACGCCACTGTAGTAAAGTATAACTCGAATATTTGTACTCAGCAAGTTAGCTTATTCAAGCTCACTTCGTTCAACAACAAAACTTCATGTTGGGATGCATAGTTTGATTTGGCCACGCGATCCACGAGGAAGATCCGTAAAAAGAGATCTGGAAGTTATAAAAATCTTATCTGATTTGCATAAAGCTATTTATGTTTAAAGCAAATTGTACCCACTGGAGTTTGTGGCCAAATTTATGTTTTTAATATAGTGTGTAGACAGAGTGAAACTAAAAATTTTCCTAAGAAAATGAGTTAGCAGAATCTTTTTTACATTACTGTAATTCATAGAGCTCGAAGCGCTAAGAAAATTAAACCAGTATCTGTATATAGTCTATTAATTCCTTGTTTTTCTTTTTGACTTCTTTTCTAAGCTTTACTCCCTGACTAATTTTTACCAGCCGCCATGGTTTGAAGAAATAATTCTTTTGAGACTTCCTCAATTTTAACACATTAACATGGTTAGCATTAAGTTTTCATCCCAGTCAATGCAATTAGTTCAAGTCCTTTGTTAAGTTACGGAATATAATGAATTATTAACTAGCAGGGACGCCGGAGAGCGTGGCAATGACGAGGTATTTCCCCCTTTCCTTTCGTAAGAAGGGCAACGGGGGCGGAGGTGCATTTTCATAACCGCATCATAGGTCAATTCTTGGTTTATTGAAGATCGACTTGAAACAAATTTATAGCAGCTATTCGCGCACCCAGGAAATTCAGAATGGTTTTCTATAATTATTTTTGAGGTCAACATTGATGTTAAACAGAACTACAAATTTGTTAAGATTTTTTTGCTTTTTATAAGCTTCCATCGTCCTCAACTCTTTTACTGCCTCCCCGTGCCCTACTGCTGCTCCGGCGTCTCTGTCAACTGGGCAGAATACCAACTGGACTCCTTGCTGCTACTAGAACTACAAATGCTATTCCCTAGATAAAACAGTTTGGATACTTTTTCCAAAACTAAATTGTCAACGCATCGTCAGTCCTACAACCTTATTCAAATAGAATCCCAAAATAACCGGAAGCGGGTCTAATGTTGGTTTTATTTGAATAATGTTATTCGCTTCCACGCATCATTAAGAATTCTAAATATCCTTTGATGATTGGCATTGATTTGTTTGTTTAACGCTCAACAAGATTCACAAAATAAACAGAAGCAGGTCTAGTGTTAGTTTTCTCTCCAAAAAACGCACGAGACCTTTTCAGAGAAGTGTTTCTGAAGCAAACGGGGTACCATTCATTTGCTAACGTATGGACTTTTCCGAAGGCAAGGATGACTGTTGTCATACCATATGGACCACGAGTCTGCAATAAAGAATTATTATTATTATATTAAGCACAGTAGTACCTCGAAAATCAAGCTAATTTTGGGTCCAAAATCTAACGAGGGCGCATTTTAGATGTCATCATGCTCACGCCTGCAAAGAAGCCTCGAGTTGTTAAAGGATGGCAAAGTGTTCCCGTAGGTTTGTACCTGGCAAGCCTATAATGCGGAACATATGCGGCGCGTCAAGCCAACTTGACGTATAGAAACACACTTTCCTTTCTCCCAGCAGTGCTTGTCTGTGTTTCTTTCCTCTGACCAACAATCGTAACCGCAGCTTACTTTTAAAGTAGGGCTTATATTACGCCCATCTTGAAAAATTATGGTATTTGGCCAAACCTTAATTTCGGGGAAACACTTTGGTATCTGGCGTATCTGTTGTTTTCTCACGCCATATGAATGCCTTTTCAACAAGAAATTGTTCTGCGTTACAAGGTTTTTGCCTGAAATCTTTTCTGTGACAGGGTAATAATATTTAAATAAAAATTAATCTGAAATTCCGAAGTCAGTAAAATCACAACCATGACGCGGCCCGTGTGTTTTCCCCTGGTAGAACGTGTACAACTTTGAAGAATATTCCACGTTTAACCGGGAAATCCTTTGGTGGCGCACACAAGATTTATTAAGGACGGATGACAGAAAGGTGAAGAAAAATAAGTTTGCATAATTTTCAAGGAAATATTATCAATTTGTGCGCAGGTATGCATGGGTGCTTGAGCGCAATGTAGTGAGTTTGTGAAGAAAGATAGCTGTCGAGAAACGTTTTAAAAGATACGACTTGCATTACATTTGTACACATCCTGGTAACTTAAGTAAGTGAATATTTACGTCGATTAACTGCTTCCTTACAGATAGTATCAACTGTGAAATGTTTCACTAGACTTTTCATGCAGTTCAGGTTATGTGCACCATACCTCGCTAACAACTTTGAATTACTTCAAAAGCGATTTAAACCATTTGAAAAAGTAACCACGAACGCAAAACCTGCAACAAGGAAGCAAGTAAATAGCATACTCTCATAAAAATGTTGTAGAATCTTATGTAAAAACGAATCCGACATGTATCTGTTTCCGTACCCGTTGCAATGCAGTACTGAAATTTACCTGGTGTAACGCATTCTCGACGTTTGACACGTACTTTGATCCCAAAAACAAAATCGACTCTCGCATTCCAAGATAAAAATTTACATCTCCGTAATTTAATCTCCATAGCGTAAGAGTATCAAGTACTTTACTTAGAAAGCGTAAGGTTTTTATCACCTTATTGCAAAGATTAGGACCAAGCAACAGCCCAAAAAGCAGTTGTTAAGGGTTTGATTGCAATTGCATTCAAGCAGCAAAGTTATTCAGAGTTGAAAATGTTAAGAACAGAATAAACATTTTTTGTAGAAAGTAATCAACATTCTTGCTGGCCTTCGCACCATTGCTGTTATTCGTTATGGGTTAAGCTGCTTTCACAACTTCGCATTCCTTCATTGTCGCATGTTTTTGAAACAGTTCCTCGAGAGAAAAATGTTTTGCTTGATGAGCAGGCTCTGATAATTTTCATGCTATTTCTGTAAATAAAGCAACTATTATTGTATCTAAAGAATATATCGCACTGTTTGGAAAACTCAAATTTTAAAATAGCTCATAAACTCATTAGAGCTTGTTTTTGTCAAAAGTTTGCTGCCAGGTGCCTCTTGATACAAACTGCATTAAAAGACAGCATAATGCACAGCAACATCCCTATAAGGCAACAGGAAGCTTCTGAACGTATGGTGTGACCATTCGACATGTGACGTTTACAGATAGAAATCATAATTTGCGGGCGCCGCCAGGCTCTTCACGTCTTGTCTAGATCGAGTCTCGCCTCTTCTACGTCACTTACCGTTATTGACCATTTCACACCAATAAACTGAATCACCTACTACGTGGGTTTATGACTAAAACTTTTGTATCCAGTAAAGCAACTAAAAAAAGCACAAGATTCGAATCATCGAAGCTTTTATAACTTGTAGACTATGATGCAGTCCGTAGAACTAGCAGTACTTTCGCAACCAGCGGAAACCACCCGCGAGTTTTGGGTGCCCATTATGTTTATTTTTGAAAAATGTCACTGTGAGCCCAGAACTTTATGGTCTGTTTCAAAGTTTAGTTTAACTTCTTCGTATAATGCACTGGTTCTGTAGACTGCAAGCTGTATAGGCATGTAGCATGAACTTTGAAATGCAATGAAAAGAGAAATTGCTTTTTTAAGAGAAATGGGCTATGAGGAATCGGGGAGAATCGGGCTCCTGCACTTTTTGAACAGATCTTCCGAGATATTTTGTTGCCAGTTAATCTGGCAACAAAACATCATCCTGGTAAAATAGTGGAACGTTGAAGACTAAACTGTCCCTCTTTTATATTGCTTTAAAAGGTAATTGAGATAAACATTTTTGTAGAGGCACACAATTGTCGCCAATTTCTTCACAGCGCTTGTGCATATTCTACCAGCATGCTTTCATGAATTAACTAAACTAAAGAGCTCACTGCAACCATTTTTAAGTACATTTTGTCCAACGTACGCTTTTAAAGGCATTCAACTGTGTGCCGAGTTGTTCCTATATTTTAACTGACCCACACAACTTTTAACTTACCCCGAACTCCCTCTGGCAAGCAGCAGTGCACTTAAATAGCAGCAGTACACCAGAGATGATCGGATAGTGTTTTTTTACTATCCGATCCTATCCTGTTTTTGAAAAATGATATCCGTATCCGATCCGAATCATCATACTAACCGTATCCGAAGACTATCCGAAAATGTATTATGATGCACAACAAACATGTTTGTGCTTTGTCGGGGGCCTTATGAGGCAAAATAACTTCTGGAGTTATTTTGCTTTCAGCTGAACACGATTGGTTGAAGTAGTCAAATGACAAGTTTGGAATGCATGTCCTGCATAGTTGAACATGACATCTGTAACAGTTCAATCCCATGCACAGTTGATGGTTGTCGTGGTTTCAGGGCTGGCAAACAGAAGCTTCTTGTTTGCATTAAGTGAACTGTAGGCTAAACCCTAACTCTAAACACTGAAGCTCTCAACTTAAAATTTGACCCTACAACTTAACCATACGCCCTGATCCTAAACCCTAACCATAAACTCTTAAATCCCAACAAATTGTCTCTGCATATTGTACTTGTCACATGACCAGGGTTGTAGTGGGGTGGGAACGTGTAGGAACGATGTTCCCATACATTTTTTTGGTGTGGGAAAGCGTTCCCATACCTTTTTGCACTAGTAACGGTACTTGAAGGTGTGAGATCTAAACGATTACATTAAAACATGACTGCGATATCACAGATGTCCTAGCGACATGCAGATTCGCACTGCTAGTCAAAAGTCTACAGTGAAACAAGAAGATCCAGTGTAGAAGTTATTGCAGGCGAATGCTCACTTTATTCGAACTATTTGGTGTAGCCTCCCTCTTTATTTGGTGTGGGAACGGCGTTCCCAAACCTCTTTTTTTAGTACTACATTCTTGCACATGACCACTTCAACCAATTGTGTTCAAATGAAGGCAAAATAGTCCCAGCACAGGTTTTGCCTCATGAAACAGAATAGACACTACCTGAATGCGTAGTGCCGCTTTGGGCCCTGTCATGCTCATAAACAGAATGTTTGACATATCTTGCAAGCTTGACATATCGCGTAACCTAAGCACTTTTGCGAGTCAATTGCATTTGCAAGCAAACTGAAGTTTTGCACACACAGTCCCGTAGCCACGGGGGGTCTTTGATGGGCTTAACCCCTCCGAAACAAAGCTCCAAGCCCCCTCGAATTCAAATATGAAACACTATAAAACAGTGATGTTTGTTCAATTTTCAGAATGTCAAGCCCCGCTGCACAAATGTGAAGCCCCCCTAGCCTATAGAAGACTTTCTGCCAGTGATGTAGTCGAGACCGTAACCTCCAAGACCGAGACCTGGCTCAAATTTCGAGACGAGACCGAGACTTTGTCATAAAAGCCAAGACCGAGACCGAGACCTGGAAGTTCGAGACCGAGACTCGAGACCTCACATTTCCCTGATGGTAATTAAAGCTAACTCCTTGAATAATGCTGCAACAAACAATCTGGCACATTGCCAAATATCAAGATAATAAAAATCATCCGAAATTTGGGCAAACGGCCAAATACTGCAAACGTTCATTTTGACTTTCCTCTTAGGAATTTACAACCTCAAACCTGTGGCCGTATTTACAAATTCCATGAAGAAATGCATGGACATTGAAAGTGTTGGCAGCGTTTAGAGGGTCTACGCATTTTTCACTCGAAAAATGTTGGTGAACCAATTGAATATTCGAGGTGTTTGCCGTTGCCATGCTTCAATAAATTTATTTGACTCAGAAAAATTATAATTGTTTTGTTCGTTATAAAACAATACCAACCCTGCTGTGTAAGGACAGGAGGTGATGCCCTGATGAAGCTCCCATGTTCTGGTCTCCTACCTAGTATTGAAGTAGGCCTATGTTATTTGAGGAAGTGGAGAAGAGGCGAATCATTACTTTCTATTTTACAACAAGCACAGTCGATGTAGGCGAGTGTATACAGCCCCAGCAGCACTGGTCAAAACAGCACAGTAAAGTGATAAATCCACAGAAAAGGTTGCTTTCCATCATTAAATTTTTTGCCAAGGTGTTGTCGTTTATATCATTTGCCAATGAAGTAACAAACTTTTATAGTTTTTTACTATATACCACTTACCTGTTTCACTACATTCTTTTCATTTTAACACTGGGCATCTGCAATGGCACTCAAATTTCTTCCCCACATATTTCGTGTATTTTGGCTAACAAAGCTTTGCCATTTTTGTAACTTTACCTACACCTTTCCTAATTACTTTTCTCCTCACACGAGAAGTAATTGATTAATAATTCTCCAAAGATTTAGAATTAAGAGGCGATAAATTTAGAGATTTAAAAAACGAAACCACTACTTTGAATTTCAAAAAGCAAAATTGTAACTAATTTTTCATCAATCCAAACTTGCTCATTCTGTCCAAAACAAGTTTTGAAAATGTTGCTCGTGATTCTGCTGTTGACGCAAAGAAAAAAATGTTTAGCCTATTAGAGTAATAGACTTTTTGGCACAAATTAGGTTTACACTTTGAACCAGCGAGGCAATATCCCACCGCATGCTCTACTGCAGTGGCATAGCGATGTTAATGTCGCCCGGGGCCGACCACAAACATGCTTCCTCTTTCCGCTCCTCACATTTGCTTAAAACACTATAAAATGAGAGAAAATCATGAATCATGCTTATCATAACAATAAGGAATAATAAAGCACCTTAAACATCACAATCAAATACTCACAAACTGAAACGGGTTTTGTTTTTAATTCTCGATTATGGATCTTGCTTTCTCTGCTTGTTAGCCACCCTTCTCGTCATTACTTTTCCTATTTTTTCTGCCTTCTT
>JGI24021J15306_10007951_pt1 | contig 12985 bp, 8 predicted proteins | sample Ectturendosymbi1_FD_15306 | JGI IMG/M metagenome (IMG submission 15306) | reverse complement strand
ATCGAGCCCTTCATGAACTCTAACAGTTTCCAAATCATTAACTCTAACAGTTTCCGACTGCTAAATGAGTTAATTTACTAAATTAAGTTTTATAGTGAAATACATCTTTGCGCTCATTCGAGTTTTAATCACTTTCAAACATCCCAAGTACACAATGCGAAAAAATTGTGTTGATATGTGTGCTAGGCATGGTAGGGGGGCGATAGAAGTTTGTTTGTCAGAAAAGGGGGCGCTAGTCAAAAAAAAGATTGGAAAACACTGGTTTATACCAATGTTTTCATTTTGCGGCTTCCCCAGTAAATATCCACGCAGATTTGGATCTCTCGTTCACTTGCAATGTGCGAGTTATATGAGTGTCCTTTAATGGCGTCATTGCAAGAAGTCACTCGACCCCTTATAACCTAACACGCAATCCACACATACAAACGAATAAAATCCAACACAGGACAAGCATTTACATGGAATTAGTTTGACCATGATACGGTACTGGTAAAATTGAAGAACTGTACTGTACGTGAACGAATGACGTTGAGTTTTAAGACAGTATCACAGTCAGGGGGGGATCCAGGGGGGCTATTGGGGCAATCTCCCCCCCTAAAACCTACGAAGGCAACTTTATTCACCATGATATTTTACAATTCAGAAAACAACATTCGCGATAAAAGTCGTCCACTGTTTTGTCCCAGCAATGTTGTGAAGTGTACCTCATCCCCCTTACAGTAACGAAACCGCGATGAGACTCGACTACCAAATATTACTGAAATAGCCCCCCTTAACGTTACTGGCTGGATCCGTCCCTGATCACAGTTGTCTTCGACGCATCACTTCCCTTTCAAACAAAATGCAATTGGACAACACTGCCAATAAAAATATCACGGGCTACTTTAATGTTCTTGCATTGCGACACAGCACAAGTCATGCACGTATGTAATTCTTCACGAAACAACGATTCCTTTTCATGACATTGTTTACCAGTGGATTTTAGACGTTTTGCTAATCATTTTTATACTTCGATAAAGAAAACATTTTTTGTTAGAACATTAGTCACTGTATCAATACAGATATATATATAACTCAGGGTTTGCTCTTGATTTGAAGTAAATACTAGTGTAGAACATCTTCAACAATGGGCAAAAAATCAATATATCAACGATTCCTACAACACCCAGTGTCAACTTTGCTTACCATCAGATGGTACCAACCGCTTTCTTTAAGCTGATCAAACGATAATGTTTTATCAAGCCATCGATTGCGCTTTGTGATTTTTCTTCGATACCATCACCTTCAGTAGCTTTATCACTCCGTTGATGGTTCTGTTTAATCATCTATTGGTTAATTTGCAATTGTTCTTGTTTGACAAAACACGGCAATGGCCACGCTGTCTGACTTTGCCGCAGTGATATTAGAGCATATTGTTTCAAGTCTTCTTTCAGATATGCAAAAAATCTAATAAGCAGCTTATATGTCTAAAGATAATGTAAACCAACAACACTTCATGCAGATGCAAGTTTTCATTGTTAACTGCTAAAGATTCCTACCTCCAGCCTGAAGTAAGCTTTACTTTAAGAATAATCCTATGTTTGTCCCATGTACCCCGAACATATCACTGAAAGTCTACAGGTATGATTGCAAAATCTATTCGAAGGAGCTCTTTCTCGGCAAAGAATCAGTCACACTGACTTTGCCAGAGTTTATATTTCAATAAATGAACAAGTGTCCTCCGCCTATAACAGTTTTAATTAAAAATAACACCACAATTTTAAATTTCTGTTTGGCATACTGAAAACAGGAATGGTTGTTTTTGTTTATTTTTTAAATCAAACTTTGCAACAACGTTGAAGTAAATTTTGTAGAGAAGTAAAAAAATTGCATTTAGCTCAAACTAAGAGTGACGTAGTTTGCTCGAATGATTGATGAAAACACAAAAATTTGGAGTTTGTAGCAAAGTTTCGGAATTTTAGTTTCTGATCTCAACCGGCATTGACTTCTCCAGTCTGCCACAATTGAAAAATCTTATTGTTTTAAATTGATCTTTGTCTTGTTCCATGAGTGATTGTATAAATACGTGCATTGCCTCAAGCAAACAACAAAAAATTTTGTTTTGCTACAGGCATTGTACATAAGTAAGCTGCTTTTGTCTTGTTCTATTTTAGAGGCTAAGCATGTTCTTCTTTTGTGGCATACAGATTAAACCAAGCAATGCATTTGCAAAAAATGTCACATCTGAACTTTTTTCCTGGCTGACGGTTGCTGATTGGTGATATACAAGAAAGTGGCCCATCTCGTCATGGTATGACCATGTTATAGTCGCTGTAGATGTAATGTATAATGCCGAGAGTGAAAACAAGTTCAGTGCGCATTTTCAAAATTACTAAAGTGCATGCAAAATGCACAAGAACGCCTTCACAACAACGTCTACGGGGCACTGCGACACAATAAGGTATATTTCTTTTTTTTGTTACGTGATCAAATGAAGTAGTATTTTATATGAAATTGACAAGATATCGCCGAGTTTATCATTGTGTTTCAGGTCCTTACAAATTTGCCTCAAATCTTGTTAATGCTTCTGAAATAATGTGCCAGCCTTACGAAAGCGCTTAAGTATATGCAAGTGGCTGAGTACTGCTGCGAGGAACGTGAAAATAATTTATTCTTGTGTAGCGGCAACAGGCAGTAAGATTAACTGGGAAAAGCTGGTTTTAGGTGATGCAGAGGTTGCTTGCGCCTCTGTCACTAGTACTTCGCCCTCCAGGGAAGTGCTTCGATAGTAAAGCAGACCTGAAGAACTAGACGTCACGTAGCTTTGTTTTTCTCGTCTGAATGGCTGTGGTTTTCCATAGCTAGAAACCACAGCTGCACTTGTAAATGACGGTTCTACCACACATGTGCAAAAGTTCGACTCAGCATTGAATGCTCTGACGCAACCGTTTTTCAGAAACAACCAAGTAAGTATTTCCACCTAAAATAATCTTTTGGTTTTACATCTCCAACATCCGGACGTGTTCCAATAAGCTTGTTTTGATTCAGAAAAAAATGTGCGCTATCCCTCATGTTTGCATATTAAGTACTATTGCTACTTACGTTTGACAACACTTTACTTATGTAGTTTGTATATTCGTGCAGCTTGCCAAGTTCTTCCAGTTGATGTTCCATTGCTTTTTCTTCTTTCGTAGGCTTCAGCATATGGCCTAAAAGATTTTTGGCCATAGTTGCAAGCAACAACAAACTTATAATTCGTCGCATGATATTCAAGTGTCCAGTATTACGTAGCTTGCAAACAGAAGTTGTTTTGACCACGAAATATTAATTCATGGTTAACTAATATTAATGAATTTAATAACATTTCATGACTGCACTTTAGTAAACGCGTGTTTCTGCAAAAACAATGCGTCACACGCACCAACAGTTGCTGTTGCTTATCTGTAATCGAATATTAAGCCATTGTTTTGCTACAAAAAGATGATCTTACAGTAACAATTACTAAAACTCTTTTGAATCTTGGGCATCACGATTTATTTTCACTCAAGCTTTATCCAGACCTACAAATGCACATTTAAATGTATTGTAGACCGCGCATTACAAACTAAATGTATTTAGAGAAGAGAACTGAATCAGGTCATACATTTTTACTGCAAAACATACAGCATTGCGTCTGAGGCAATTCACTGGATGTCAACAAAATACAGTATACTTCATGTTTTTATTATGTGCTTGTGGCCTACAACCTTCAGGTTAGTTCATTCCATGTTTATTTTCAAACGGTTACCCAGCTTGTGGAAGTAGTTGCAATTAACTGTTTCAAACGTTTAGGGTGAGAGGGAAAATTTGTTTCGTGGTTTCAAGTCTCCCTTCACCCAACCGCAACTCCGGCATGCTGAGCTTAAACAGTAGAAGTTAGGTGGCGCTCACGAGTAAATTGTTACCCTTTCAAATCAAACTCACGGCACGGGTTTCGTTTTTACTCTTTTTGCACTCGGGACTTTGAAGAGTAATAGTTGTGTTTAAACGTTTTGGCTTGAAAGATTTAATTACACTGTTTGCCATACTGAGGCAATATTGTACGTTAAAACACTTTGAAGAACAAGTAACACATACATGCACTTGTTTTCAGCTGAATAGCTGCATCTAGCTTTTTCGCATACCACACTGGTAAAAACTTATCCCAGCTCATTACTGCATTGTTGAACTACATTATACCAGGAATTAAAATCATGACTTGTTCAATATTTGAAAAATTGCATCAATAACAACGCTTGGTCAACACACGCGGTATTTTTGATCCTGTATTTTTGTGTGCAGAATGGCTCATAATGCATATATTTTGAATGTTTGTTCGATACTCTCGTCCGTCCCTGCGGACACAAGAACAACTCTGTTCAGGTATACCTGTCTAGCACGGACAAGTCGTGCTTCAACTTAATTGCAGACATACTTAGAATCAACGTTTAAGGCTGATTTTCCCAGTAGCTAATTTCTTCTATTCGCTCCGTCGAGTCTTTTCGAAATATGCATCTAAGTTTGTATTTTTCGTAAAAATGGGGGAATTGCCTAATTCAATCTTGCATACCCGAAGTGCAACAAGAAGGCCAATTTGTGAAAATCGTCAGGAACTTTGACAAGAAAGCTACAGTGCTCAGTAAAGAATTTACACACATAGGAAGAGCGTTGCACACAATTTGACGTTTTTGTGATTGGATTGTCATCATTATTACATAGCTATTTTTGGGCCTGTAAACCTTAGGTGACAGTGAAATACAAAATTAATTTGAAAATAATATGTTTTCATGTCTCAATACAGTTCATTCTGTTGCATGTATAACCACAAGCGTCGAGCAGAATACCATTTTGATCTTCAACCGACCCCCAATAAAGGCTACTGGCGGAATTTCAGAGTTTTCCCTGCTCTTTTGGTTTTTTCGGCATGCCTACCTACAACATTTGTTGGGGAGAAACTATGTACGATTTTGAGAATACAAAAATCTTTCGAAATACAACGCACTCGCTTTTTCGGGCCAGATCAATTTGAAAATAATTGCTGAGTTGTTGAAAAAGGTGCCTGTGTTCCTAAAACGTTTGTGTAAGCCTAGATTATTGCAGGAACAATATTTGCCCAATTACGTCTGTGATACCAACGGTGTGAGATTTTCTTTTATCCTTAAAAGCAGGTTAAAACTATGAAGAAATTTTAATTTATTGCAGCCTTTGGCGCCCGATTTCAGTTGAGGGCGGATTTTTACAGTTTGTTTATAAATGAACTTTTCGTTTCTTTATGACCAGACATATTGTAGCAGTAACGTAAATTTTGCCGAGTTGTTGCTTCAAGTCTCATTCACTAACTCTTCTCTCATTGACTTAGTCATTAGCACTTCATACCTAAATAAGTTTCTTGTTTGCTTAATCTTTAAATGAATTCAGACTGGGTACTTCAACGACGGTCAAGATTGCAACAATACCCTGTTTCTTCCCAGAACTGGTTTCATGTAATAAAGTCTTGCATTTCTGAAATATGAAATGCTTTGCGGAAGAATGAAGCTTCAGATAGCAATTTTTTTTATATTTTCACCTGATAACCTGTGTAGTTAACAAAGCAACAAAAAAGTTAGCCAAGTTGTATATTTAAGTTGCAGCCAGTCAAACAAGTCGTAGTATATATGTATATCTTGATTATTAAGTACTGTATAACGTTGGTAAACTGAAGCATAATTTTGTTAATTTTTGTTTTCTGACCTGAGTTATAGTTTCAATTGCAGCTTTGATAAATATTTGTCGTGAAGTACTGGCCAAAAATAATGATGACAACTATTCTCTCAAGGTGTTTTTGCTCACTTAATTCTGAAACAAAGTACGTTTTTGTTCTGATCTTGTTCGTGGATGAATAACCTTGCGATCTTTTACAGATGCAGAACATCAGTTAGATAGCCTGTGCACGATTACGAAAAANACCGTTTGAGGCTTGGTGAACTATGTGTTTCAATATTTCTTCACCTTGCTCAGAAAAGACCAGCTGCCAATCTGTTACTATATTAAAAGTTTTGCCTTGTATCCGTCGCTTGGTTGAATTGAGATTCATTAAATTTTCGCCACATCGTGACAATGCTAGCGCATATCATTACCAAATGGTCAGTTTTGTGGCAGTGATCAATTCAGTGGACCACCACAATCACTATCCCATAATTATTCACAAAAGCAACTTGCCTTTTATGGTATTGCCGAGTTGCTATTGCATTATTCAACGCAAATTATCTACTCAAAGGCAATTTAGGTTCCGTGGTATTGATATGTTTCTCTTTTTCTATTTTTGTAACGGTGGTCAGCACTGATTGCAAGCTTACTCATCTCATCACCTTTGTTGACAACCCGTTTACGGTTGTGTTGTCCATCAAGCTAGATTTGCAATCTACTACTGCATAGTAAAAACAATTCGGCTTTCGGTGACACATGCTTTAAGAAAATGGCTTTTTTAATTCTGAAGAAAGAAGCAGACAATAAGAGGACCATTGCAAGAAAGTGGAGAAAGGAGTTTATTCTTATTCTTTTTGGGGGGGTTTGTTTGACTTGGGCGTATCTGGCAATTATGATCAGGCATTAAGATGATTTTGCTGATAACATATGCTGTCTTTCGAGATAACTGCAAAAAGTGGTAGCAGAAATCCTCTTTAAACTCATGTAAAGTTCAAAATGAGTGGTACGCGTTGATTGTAAGACAATTCAGTTCAATTATAACATTGTGCAATTCATTGCTACTCTACAGCAATGTATTGCTCCCATGCATACTGCTTTTCTTTGGCAGTAATGGATAAAAGCACAATTTTTGTCTGTGACGTCACACAATCAATTTTATCTTCACTCATTTCGTGACCTCTGTAATGTACTGAAATGTCCTTACGTCCTCTGCTATGGATTGTTTTTATTCAGTCATTTCAGTTTGAACGTTAACTGTAGATCAAAACCATGTTTCTACAGTTCACCGGAGACGATTACCACAAATCTACTTATGCGTCTCTGTTTACTAAACGTCCCGAAGACACTAAGAAACGAACAATTTTCCACGAGGTAAGAGCAGAAGCACTATGTAATATATACATATATGAAGATTACAGAATGAAAACCGCCTGTTTTCATGGCAGTAGGAAAATGTGCTGTTTAAAAATAACAACAGTACATTTAAAGCAGGTTGTCATTTACTTCGCAAATGTTTTCAGTAAAGCTAGGGCAAAGAAGATTTCGCTGATCACTGTCTTCATTACTTGACAATTTATCTTAGCAAGCGGCCTTGCTTTTTGTGGAACGCTGTTCTGAACTGATGTATAACTGAAAACTTTTAGAATGTACTGCAGTGTTAATTGATTGATACACTCCCACAAGTACGCACATTTTCGGCTGATACACAATTTTTCACTTAACTAAAATAAGACCAAAACTTAGAAATTCGAAAGAATTTAAACAAAACATTGAGTTACTTTCAAAGATATATCCAGTTTACTTATTGCAAAAAGAAGTAGAAATTGGGACCAAATATTAACATAAAGTAGCTTGAAATCGTTTGTCAGAAATCATTCGTAAATAGACTAGAATCCTGCCTCCCCCAAAAAAATCCAAATTGTGGTTGACACGCACACAATTTAACAGTCCATCGATATGCTCACTTTGGCCTAAATCAACTGCTAATTTTGTGATAGCTCTTGCCTAATGGTAGCAAAAAGGATTAATTTATTTTGTTGCATACAAATAATGGAAAAAGCCAGGCATTTTACAGAACCCTATCCTCTACGTCAGAGGTTACCAACTTGGAGTGCATGTACTCCTAGTAGGAGTACATTTGCCTATCTGAAGGGATACATTTCAGGTTAGGAATACAAGGGGAAAATATATTTGTATGTTATTTATTTCGTAATAATCTAAAATATAAATGCTCTATTAAAAATTCAGTGGATTTTTGTCATTTTACTCAACCTTTCAGCCATAACAAAATTTTGGGGTACATGCTCATCTGTCGAAATTCTGAAGGGGTACGTGGTCAGAGAAAGGTTGGGAACCCTGCTGTACCTCATATCTTCTTGTATTAACTTCTCTGTTCATGCACGCACGATGCTGCATTCTCGCCACTTCTAATTTACATAAAAAACATCCCTCCATGAAAGGATACCTCAAATTTTGTTTCATGCAGCCGTCCCGCCTGACTACAAGTGATACAGGCTGCGTGAAGTCTCGAACCAACCCTGATTACATTGCAAAACGAAAGTTTGCTCGGCCGCCAGGACTTCAGCGTGATTTTCCAGTCTGCTTGGGTCTTGGCAACTACGTTCACTCTACACTATTCAAGCGAGTATATATAGTAGATGTTATACATTACCTAATTGTATTTTTCTTATTTTAAACTTGCTTTGCCAAAATGAAACGATTGTCGCCACATCTGTAAAGACCCAGTCAATCCTTTTTTCGTGCAAATAGTGGTGCAATGCCGAAAAAGTTGCGGAAACGCTGTATAAAAAGAAGACCCGATTTGCTACAGTCAACAGTAACGAAATTTTGCGTTGAAAATCTATTAGAACAGGAACGCCAGTTTTTTGATTTCTCATAAAAATGTAGGAGAGCTTATTTCCTGCAAAAATAAGGCTTGACCTTCCCAGCATTATCTCCTGNTTAAAGCACTGTTTACAAATCACCATAGTTAGTGATTTCCGATTCTACNCCAAGTGAACATAAGAATAGACCGGCTATACAGCGCGTTGAGTAAGACGAAACTGCACTAAACATGGTTTTAGTCCAATCCCGATAATTTCCAAACGTAACATATACGCGACAGTTCTCAGCTAAGCAATTTTTGTCAATGTGAAAGCCATATTAGGGTAAATTAGGTTCGTTTTTTCCCGAAATTTCGCGTCTGTGGCAAAATATGTGCATGAGCGTCAGAAGATGGAAGGCGGTTGGAGTCCGGGAGTTTCACAAAGGATATTGTGTTACTCATTGTTCATAGCTTTTTCAGAAATGTCCTTTTATCCAACATTCGTGCTTATTAAGCAATAAATCTTTTTAGCATAAGATAGCAGAACAAACCGAGTTATTGAATTAAAATTTTAACACGATTTTGCACGTAACCGTATATACTTACGTGAAAATCAACCGCACGTTGGCCTAATTGCCATTCAAACGAGGTCAGGTGGGCCCAAAAAGCATTTGGCGCAGGCAAAATAGAACAAGCGCAAAGAATTATTTTATTTCGGGAATACGCTCTGCGTCAGTTAAGAAAAATCTGCCTAAGCTCAACAAAATGTGTCGATTAGTAGCTCCAAAGCCCCAAACGTGCAATACACAATGATGTGAAGAAAGATGCCTTCCCGGTTTTAGGTTAGGAAGAAAAATGACTTGGACACACGTCAGCTGAGGTGCCTCAGCATGGTGATTTGATGTTTGGGTCACGTTACCCAAACACTGAACATAACTTAATAGCTATGAGCGCGAATTGCACGTTGTAATACATTCCCTTAGGTTTTGATAAAGGACACGTTTTTCCCAGTATTTTTTTGGTATGGGTCACTTTTTACCTAGCAAAGGTGCTGAATGTTTATATTCTAAATGGAACCATATTGGCAAGGCATTTCTTCTAGCTGTGAACAATGAAAGACCAGTAATCCATGGTTTGTTGCTGACGTAGCGCAGGGAATGGTTGCTTTGATATTTTTGCAAATTGTCGGTTTTGTGTTTGTGACAATAAATGTTCACTGGTGCATCGTTATTCAACGTAGCTGCTATTCCACAACACATGAGATTAGTGATTTCGATCAAGTGCATGCTTTGTTCGAAGGTGCAATAGCTTTGGGATTGCCCTTAAGTGCAAATCGATCCGGCGGGCTTTAACAGAAAAGGCTGGTAATTCCGCAAACACCATTTCAGTCACGAGAACTAATTCTGCTTCGAAATACGAAGCCAACAGGTCCGATGCAGCTTGATTAGCATGTTCGCCGATAAGTCACGGAGCTCGAGCGCTCACGTGCAGAAAATAAATAATGCAAAAGGTTTGGTTTGTCAAACTATTCCGAATGGCGGTCGAAATCTAACTCAAATCAGCTTAAATCATTCCCGACTGATTGTGAACAACGGAACTTTGACCTTGAAGATGAATGAACCTCTTGGGTACATTTTATAGTGCAAACGCAACACTGACGCGTTTTCTGAGTAGTAGGATGAAAACACCCACAGCCTGCTTTTATTACTAAAATGGGAATAAAGGATGGCATATTCAAAACAACTGCCCACCATACTGCTTGAACCACCCCTTATTATGCATTTTGAAAAGTTGACTTAATGTTCGAATTGAATAAATCTGTTGAGCGAACTTCTTGGTCTGTAGAACATAATCGCACTGTACATGCCACAACTAAAGAAGAAAAAGTCAGATTTTCAAGAAGACACAGTGAGCGTTACTTTGTAATTTCACGCTAGTATGCTGTCAATTCTGAACCAAACCTCACTTGAAATGTGGTTTCGTGCTTATCAAATCGCTTCTCTGTGCGTTATTCGAAGTGCTTACTCTGTCACATGCAGAATATGAATAAAGAAGTTGAGCAGTATGGCACTAATAACGCGTAATGCGTCTTATTCATTGCAACCATGGATCACGAGTTATGGGAGGTGGTAACTGGCACGATGTCACTATAGATCTGCTTATTTTGTTTCTTAGCGTATGAGAACAGAGAACTTGTGCGCTTAAAGTTTTGAAGTGATTTCTTTTTTGAAACGCAAAACTGACTTTTTTTGAAAACTCAGAACTGAGGCTTATATATATAGCAAAATTACAGTAGTAGATTGAAATAATTTATTCATTTGTTGACAGTTGCTCTTATTTTGAAATTTGCTGTTGTCATTCCGCTGTTTTGCAGCAATCACACCGACTATGCTTCGTTGATTATTAAAAAATGTTAGCTGAACAGTGTTTTGCCTAATTAACACTGAAAAAGTTTTCAAAATTTATCCCTATGAAAGGTATACAAGAACCAGGCTGATATCGTCATCTTACACAATGAAGTTCTTACATATGATCAAAAAATTTTAATGCAAAAACGCTCTTACATTAACCAGAGATCGATGCGAAAGTATTGATCATGAGGCAAAGCAAGCGATACAAGGGCTGAGCTTACAGGCCCCCATACCTTTTGAGGGCGAAATCTCATTCCAGCTTTTAAGATAACTTCCTACCAAAGCAGTGAACTGAAATGATTGGACAATTCATATGACTGCGTACTACACCGGAGTTGCCTTACGAACATCTGCGACCAGTGTTGACACTGTGGTCAGTCTCTTTAACATCAGATTGTTACCTTCTTCAACATCAGATAACATCTGATGTTTAGGTTAAGTTTTCATTTAAGCTAAATGCTTCCATTACCAATGCCTATCAAGGCTGAGGTGAGTTTATTTGGCGATAATTGGGAATTTACAACACTAAAAAGAAATCATTGCAAAAACGCCAGGGCACCGAGAAAACCGGAAAGTTATTGAATCGTTGCACCTTGGCTGGTGGATAATCTCTATCACAAACCAGGATCAGATCGATGTGTTGCGTATACGTTGGAGAGAGCTGCCAGATGATCAGAAGTGGCCACAGTGTTGCCATTGGGGTCAGTCTCAATAACATCAGTTGCTGCTTTCTTCAACATGTGATAACATCAGATTTTTACGTTACCATTTACATAATCTAAATTTTCTGTTACCAATACCGACAAAGTGTGGTAAGCCTCGTTGAATCCGAAATAGAACGAAGTGTCGTCATTAAATGGAGAAGTCGGCCATGCGTAACATACAATGATTTTCTTAAAAGCAACAAAAAGAACTTCTTCAGTTTGTAACGATAACCAAACAAACATGAAAGTGAGAGATTGATGAAATATACTTTAAAAATTATGAATCTAACTTGCTTTCATTGTAAAAAAGAGAGCAAATGTGGAAAACAAAAACAACAGCTGTTAACATCGGATTTGTCGCCAAAGTATCAGGCATCAGAAATTTATCTGAAAATACCAGATCTGATGTTAAAACATCAGAAGTAGCAACACTGTATGTGACTGACGATTTACATTTTGATCTAGGAGAGACCGCATTAGGGATTGATCCAAAAAGTCGTAGTTTCACCAGGACTACTTTAAAATTCTACATTTTTGATATACACTAGTTTGAGTATGACGTGATCGTATACGCTGATTTTGACAATGATGGCAAATATACGTACGTTAATCCTAAATGAGCTGATACAGTTTAATAGATTACACTAGAGACAATGTCTCCATAAAGCCTTTTAACATAATGGCTATGCTTGACATACTTGCTTCACTTTTTTCACTTGAGCAATGTAAATGGACAAATCGTGTTTTAACGAGACCGGACATGCTTTACGAAATTATATTTTTCGCACAACCTGAGTTTCATTGTCTGTTTGTCAGCTTGGATAAGCCCATCGTCCGCACGCCGCCACCTCAAGAACGACGCATCGATTTTGATACAATCAGAGAAGCAGAAGTGCCGCGTAAGAAAAGATTTTCCTATTCAGCAAGAAAAAGTCTTTCAAACTTGTTGCGAGATGAGAAAAGAGAATGTGCATTAGCTACACGCATGTTCATTTCATTTGTTCATAAGCTATTGTTACCACACCGTTTGATTTCCAGTTTCAACGTTTATGTTCTGCAAAAACTTTACCAACTTCGATTACGGATTTAAAGACGTAACTAGCCGCGATAACACATGACGGTTACCTTCGCTCTTAGTGTCAATTATGCAGAAGCAAAAGAACACAACATCTTTGCAATCAAGAAAGTTTGATAGAGGAAATTTCTCACACGTTGCCTAATTGTATTGTTGCGATCGGAAATCCCGAGCGGCATATGCGCAAAGCTTCGCACTGTGGCAGCAAGAAACAATAGAGATCACCCGACGAGATCACTCTATTGTTGCTTGTTCGCGCTACATACATAATGGTGTTATTCTTCACGCA
>JGI24021J15306_10007950_pt1 | contig 12986 bp, 9 predicted proteins | sample Ectturendosymbi1_FD_15306 | JGI IMG/M metagenome (IMG submission 15306) | reverse complement strand
AAAATTAGTCAGCAAAGATAGGTTTCCCAAACTGGAAGATTCCAAACGCACTAAAAATGCACTCGATGTTTGGAAGCACATGTGTGAGAGATACGTACATTTTCTACGATGAAGCAAGTCAAATCTAAAAACAGAAAACAAATGGCAGACGAAACAGTGGACGATAGTCTCCGACTTGCTACCACGAACACTGGTATTGATAAAGGAATGATAGTGTCAGAAAGCCTCGACCACAGACACCCCACTGATAGAGATTTGTAATAAATTTGCTATTGTTTAATAATTTCAATGACGCACTCATCTTCCCATTTTTAGTTTTACATCTTGTGAATCTGTAAAAAATCTTTTGTTTTCTACTCGTACATAATTTTATTGGAAGTGGCCCGCAAGTTGCCACGTTTTTTTTTAAATGGCCCGTAGGTCAAATGTAGTAGGCCCACGCTGGTTTAAGACATGATAACATTCTGTTAGTGTCAGTTCGAAAACAAGTATGAACGAAAATCGTTTCAGCAGTGACTGGAGACTTAGTGGCAAGTTAAAGTGATATTTACTCGTGTTGTTTTGTGTAATGTTGACATGCAGCGTTTTTGCTCACTGCGGGAGTTTCTGACGTTGGTTAAAGAGGACTTTACTAAGATGGTGTCCTTCATGTAGTTTTTGTGTGGAGACTATTATGACAAGGCCCTATCGCTTGGTTTGTTCGTCGGCAACCCACCTGCTTACGTGATGCCACCTCGTTATGTTCAGGATTTTAACACTATCACATTACTTCATTCAAGTGGTTATAAATTTGGTCGCTGCAATGCATGTGTTGTGAGTGTGTCTTAGCTTCCTATAGAATTTATACAGCTTCTGTGATAGTATTGTTTTAATTACACGCGGATAGTCTGTCAAACTTTGGCAAGTAGTCTGCTGCTTACTCGTACACCCTGCACTGTGCGTGCTTTCACTGTAAAAGTCATAGCAATTTGGAGCGAAAGCTCCTTATGCATCATGACAAGTGCTTAGTCACCGGCATGTATGTATGCTGCATACTCATGAGCGTATCTCTTCATAATTTGTCCCCACGAAACCCACACCGAGTTTGAATACAACACCGCACCTCGAGACATAGACTGAGTCATAATCACCAATAAAATAAAAAATGCGAGTAATTCTATCAACTTTTTTCCCGGGGCCGCTACATACTTAAAAACGGAATGCGGCATTTCTACACCAAATATGACCGAACCACGATGCGTTGGACTTCAGATCAATGAGCCGTGACTAATGACTGGCACGCCGCGTCCCTGAAAATCGCTTGCGGAGAAGCACATTTCAACCTCCATATTGTGAACTACGTTGAAGTTGGCAGTAGAAGTGTTTGGGGAAATTCTATTCTCGTCATCAATGCGTTTTCTTTCTTTAGGATCACCCACATTCTGAACGTCACCCTGGAGGTTGATAACTTCTTCCCGGACGATTTTATTTACAAGAACATCAGACTTTACGACATCGAGTCATCGGACTTGCTTCCGCATTGGAACAACACGTGGAAATTCATTAACGAGGCCAGGAAGTCGAGCGGAAAATGTCTCGTGCATTGCAAGATGGGAATCAGCAGGTCCGGCGCAACTGTGGTAGCGTACCTGATGAAGGAGATGCAGTGGCAGAAAAGCGAGTCGTTGGAGTTCGTGAAGGAATGCCGCTCGATCGTTCATCCGAATCCGTCCTTCTTGCGACAGCTTGACGAATACGGAGGAATTCTTTCGGCAAGGTTGGTCTGTCAGTTGCGGAGTGGCGGAATAAGCGCTGCTTTGACCGTCATGAGATCAAAAATTTTTGAAGTTTTAAAAGGTTTCTTCAAACGCGCAATGCGCATTTTGTGAGCAGGCAAGAGGATGTTTGTTTGGTAAATAAATGCGATAGCTACGTTGTTGTGCGTCTGATCACTGGCAAATCGTTTGTCGCGCGGGTGTGGTTCAGCTTGTCGCGAACAGTAAGCAGCTTTTCTGATTTTGCAGTTCGCAAAGGCACAACAAACTTTTTCGCTCCCGCTCCGAATCTAGTTTATCCGAACCCGCCGGTGGTGAGGAACAACCCACTGTGACGTCACCGCGTTCAGGCGCGCCTGTCATCCAAATATGCGACGTAAACGCCAACAGTGATGTTGTTACTGTGGAGCCCTGTGATTTTGACTTGAACCGGCGATTACTCGATCTCGCTTCCATTCACGCGACAAAGGTGCTATTTACTGTCTCAAGTGTACGATTTTACCTCTGCTGCTAAGCCTCTTTAAATGAGAGTTTTACTGTTTACGGCTTGTACAAAATCTGGAAACAAGTTACTTTAAGCTTGAAGTACATCGCCAATATTGTGCAGAACTTGGTGTGGTTAAATGGTATACGGTGTTTTGAGCAATGCTGTTGACTTTCGCTTCTAATGAAAGCTTAATGATATAATGTGATGTTCGCGCAGTTGTCTCGACCAAAATCGTGGTCTCCTGATGAAGGGAGACGACCTTACACTAAACCCGAAAAGCTTCCTGGGCCTCTGACTCCAACTGAGCGTAGTCCCGGTGTCGAAGGTATGAACATGCTTTGCACTTCCTCTCAAGTTTTGGAAAAGTTGATGTATGATTTGTGAGCGAGGCTTGATTCGTTCTGTTGCTAATTCGTGTAGCATAGGGCCGTGCAATTATTTACTATAAGGGGCCGCATGAGAAATCGTGGTGATTTTTGTGCCGAACCAAATAAATAGAAATTACGTCCAAGTAAAAGTCAGGTTACGAGCACAAACAACGTCACATATTTTTTTCGAACAGGAAATGTCACAAAATCGACACTTTTTGTGAATCATTTCATTTTTTGATCTGCATATTTCTTTGCGCAACTATCACTGGTGTTTTTACGCGGCGGACAAGTCATGTTAAGAGGTCGATCCAGACATTGTCCAGGTCTAGTTTGGTGCACGCTACTTTTTTGAAGCTGAATGTGGCGCAACCTGATTTTTATTATCACCAAGAAAGGGTTCCAAAACCAACTTGGGCTTAAAACAGTCCTGAAAAATATAACTGTTTCTTAGTACCGGCCCGGAGCCTAGTGGGTAGTGCTGGTAGGTCTGGGGCTGGACTCTTGGTCGGTTTATACGACAACCGTTTAAAAAGCAGTAATGCAGCCTTCTTGCCTTGCGAAGCCTGTAGGAAGTTCTGAAGTCCGTTCGGATATGAGATGCAGTGTACTGCTAAGCCCGGTTATCGAAACACATGGTGGACAAAGGTTGTGCGGCTTAGGCAGCGTCTAATTTCAAACTAATCTGCTTGGGCGTTGCTGTGCATGTGATTTGATGCAGTGTTAATATGCAGGNTCTTATTTATTCGTTAATGAAATTGAACTGTGCTTGTTTTTACAAGCAAGTACAGNCAAACTGGTGCCAGTCCTTGCTTTTTTCGCAGCAATGGTTCTACGTAATTTTGAACTACTGCATCGTTAGGTTCTGCGAGAACAGCGCAGAAACAGATGCTTTCCACCGAGACGTCCATGTTTTTAAGTCAACAGTTTTTCTCCAAGTTGCTGCTGTGAAACCTGCCCGATTCTCCAAATTATGTTGTCGTTTCTCGTAAGAAATGGATGCTTCGTAGGATGTGCCTTTTTGCCAACTGCACTACGCAAAGTGCAGTTTCGTTCTGATCCTACAACCAAACCACTTATTGTAGAAGTTGTTTTGTGGTGTTGCACCATACGTGCCTAGGAGCATAATGAGTCAAAAATCACCTGGTTTAATGTTCAATGTGTGTTAAGTCCAAGTCAGTAATACCGCTGCAGGCAGTTGGCTGCACGAATCATTGTTGTACCGCAAGTCTGACTGACAGTGCTGGTTCATGTCAGCTTGTGTAAAAAGAGCTGGAGTATGCTAAAAAATAAATGGCCTTTTCCGCCACTCAGTGAAAGAGATGCACGGACTATCACCTGACAACAAAAACTCATTTGACCCCCAACGGAGTGCTCACCCTGACCACAGTTGCTGCTTTGGGGTGACTGGAGTGTCCGGAGTGTCCCTGCTTTGGTCTGCATTTGCAGACATGCAGTGGGTTGCCCCCCCGCTCCGTATTAGCGCGAGGCTTGATCAGCAGAGCTGTTTGCCGCGTTCGAGCAAGCAGCAGGCTTGCATCGAAAGCGCAGCTCGCACCTGACGTTAAAACGTCAAATCCGGTTTTCATTGTTCGCTCAGGAAGTCATCACCTTCACGTGTCTGAGCCCGGTGAACTGCTGGCACCGCGAACCGATGATGTCGATCGACGTAAGAAAGCGGAAGTAAAGCGCAAGAACTTCACTGAGTTGCGTGCCAACCTTAGACGGCATACTGCCAACAACCCAATGGATTTGCAAGTGGATGAACTTGCTTTAAGCGAAGACAGTGTATTTGTACATGACGGGTACGATTTGAACGTGTTTTTTTTTAGATCGAACTGTTGCATCAAAGTGAATTCCACAACTACCTAATGAAGTTAATGTTGAAAGTACTATGCTAGAATGCTGGTAACTGGTTCAAAAACAAGCTTGTGAACGTCTGTGTTGAGCACGAAGCTCCAGTGTTTTTGTGACTCTTTTTTGTGTGTTACAATGATTTGAAACTAAACAACCGGAAAAACAAATTTTCTTAAATTGCTCTATTGAAATTTTTGAATGCTTAAGTTTGAACATTTATATTCGTCTTAACTCTTACTTTTTGTGCATGCAGTGGTACCGGGGACTTCCGGAAGGCCGCCCAGGGCCGTTTATAAGAAAATGGACACATTGGGAAAATAAGACGTGGACCTAATAATCGCCCGGGCTGTTATACGGCGGTTGCATATTGCCTGTGTCTGATTCGTTTTGTTCTAGTGGTTTTCAAATAGTAGGCCTTCAATATCTATTGAAAAAGTGATCTGGGCCGCGATAAAAAAGTTTGCCGACCACTGGTATAAGGTGGCAACTACAAATAGTATTCAAACTCGGTATAACGTTGGACGTACCGTGTAAGGTGACAGGTACGAATAGTACCGGTATTCAACTCAAATATTAGCACCATATAAACGCCCACCTAAAATAAGCACCCATGGGCGGACTAAAGACTGGGTGGACTTCCGGAAAACCCCGGTATGCCTCGGTTGTCCGACCTGTCTTATTCCCGCCGCTGCTCACCTTAAATACATTGCAGGACGTCGTCCAGACATTTCACCAGCAGCATCAAGCCGGGTTCTACGCATCAGAAAGTTCGTGTGCGCAGTTCGTCCCCGGCCGCGATTTCTTGCGATAAAACGGAATCTTCTCTTTTGCCCGACGCTGCTGTCGCAGAAGAACGCACTCCGACTGCGTCGCCGCTCAAGAACCCCCCAAACAAGAACGCGGCAACAGTCGATGTGGACAAACTTAAGCTTTGCTTTTCTGACCAGAATTTTGCTCAGCTCGTGGCGAGCGAAGAACGAGACCCTGTGATGTCACAATCGTCTTGCAAATCGTCTGTTCCGGTGAAAGCGATCGTTGCAGTGATCGAGTCTCCGACGACTGACGTCAATCAAAGCGTGGCTGGCGCGTCGTTTAAAACCCAAGCAGGCGCGAGCAGTGATAAATCCAGTTACGTCAAAGGACACCACAAGGCATCCTCCCTGACCCCGGCTGACGTCAGTGCTTTGCAAAGCCAGCAGGCTCCGAGCGAAACCGAAGCGAACCGAACTTCCCGGAGCCGATCTTTGTCGGAAACGCAAGCGTTTTCTGTGCGTAAAATCGTCACCGCCATCGAGAGTCGAAACTCGCCTGATTTGAAGACTGAAGAAGCAAAGAGCAGCCACGATGCTGACGGTCTGCACCGGTCTATGTCGATGCCTTCGTCTCGGCGAAAGGTCGTCTCGCCAGTCACAAACGCGGCCTCATCGTCTTGTTTTATGCCAGTGGCGGAGACCGTCGTCGAAGCGGAATGCGAGTCGGATCCGGCGAGCGGACCGACCACCAGCAACGTTTCGCAGTTTTACATCGATGGTGACCTTCTTTCCAAACCGCTTGAGCTTAGCGCAAATGCCAACGGCAACAATAACTTGGCTTCTCCAACTCTGCCTGAAACCCTGGTTATCACGCCTGGAATTCCTCAAGAGCAGCCTAGGAAGCTTGTTCAGGACCTGCGCCTCAATGCAGGGGAGCACCAGCAAGTTTGCGATCAACAGCCACCCGGTCCATTCTCACCTGAGATGCTTCAAGTCATCAGAGAGGTAAGTGCTACAGTGCAGGTTGTACGAGCGGTTGACATGGCAACGCATCTTTTGCTGATTTGTTTCAAGAACTTACCGAACACTTGTTGAGGCTGCTGTTCTTCGCTAACGTGATCATGACCCTGATTTCCTGCCCTTTAATAAAAACTAAGTCAGGTTGATTGAGCAGTTGCAGACATTTTAACCCTTTATTTAAACACGTGACGGGATTGTTCCTGGTCCGAAATCCCACGACAGTCAGCTTCAAACCGACGCCTGTTACTATTTTTTTTCTGACCGAGCGACGTTGCTTAGTGACGCTGTGAAAGCAATTGCGCAACATGCAGTTCTGGCAAACAGTCTGACCAACCTGTCGGCCAAGAGTCGATCGTTCGATTCCTGCCGTTAACAAAAGTTTGCGTGGAGCGTTTGTATGAGTGTTTCATAGTTTTCGTGATGTTGTAATGTTTGAAACCACAGCTAAATGTGTTTTGCACAGGTCGGGTTGCAGTTGATGAGCGATTCGGAAGAAAGCTCCTTGTCTTCGGTGTCCATGTCACGACGCGAAAGTTCCAACCTGACATCCCCCGAAACACCGCGCGACTCGTCGGGTCCTCACAAGAAGCGAGGCATCGTCCGGCAGATGGCGAGGGAGATCGAAAAGCGGATTCGCAAGCTGGCTGGAAAGTCGCCGAAAACGCACAAGGCGCCGGCAAATATCAGCTCACCCCCAGTTACGCCTGTGGCGCGGAAGTCTTCTCCGACAACCATGATCAACAGCTTGTTGATGGGAAGTGCTGCCTTCCAACAAGGGGGCGATGCAGGTTCACAGCTTTACTTGGCACCCGAAAAACTGAAACGCATGGAATCGCCGGCGACATTGGAAAACAGCGCGGATTTTCGCGTTCGAGACCTGGTCGACAAATTTGATTGTTCCGAAGGAGCTTCTTTGTGCTCCAGCAAATCTCTTAGCAACGCCTCAACCTTTTACCCCGATGTCACTCATCGAGAAAGAGAGGCAATTGGTCTGGTTACTTTGGTAACGGCGACGCCGTATCGCACTCCATGCAGCCGCTGCAACCTTTCCTCATCGCCGCGCGTGCGTCGGACTCAGTCGGAGCGCGCCGCTCATCGCTCGTCTCCTCGGCGAGCGGCTCATTCCTCTGAAGTCACCGACGGTTCCGGTCTTTTCTGCGCAAAATCACATCCTGACCTCGGAGCGAGCTGTGGGGATGCGAGCTTCAGTCGCCGTGCTCGCGCAACGCGAGTCTCCCCCTGCTCGACCCTCCCAGGCTCGACAGAACTCCACGATGTTCCTTCTGCGTCGAGATCGCCACAGGCCGTGCGCGAGATTGTGCGCAGCATCGAAGCGAACCGCTCGAGCTCAGCGGTGCAGCGCAGTGCTTCGATGCCGAGCAACTCGTGTCGGAGCAAATGGAAGGCGACTGATAAGAACTCACCACCGGTCAGAACCCGGCACTTTCGAAAACAACGACGAATTCTTTTTCGTTCGCGCTCAACTCCACTGCTTGATACGATTAGAGGGGGAGGTTTCTCCCCTGCTTGAAGGTGGAATATAAACGACTGCTGAAACGCGTCCTTTTGAAGTCTGTGCGATTTTCGATATCTTCAACGACTGATTTTTATCTCTATGTTGCATCTATTCACTGCTGACCATTAAAAAGCGCGCGTATTGCTTAAGCTTAGTATCCACCACTACTGTTGACTGGTACTTCCACTTGTGTGACTTGGTGGCGCAGTTTTTTACTCATGAATCCACGAACCAAGTCTTTTTTGACGAACAAAAAGAATGCTGTATATTTAGTTCCTCACACTTCCAGCTGTCACTATCCGCGTTGCTCCTGCCATGGCCGTAGCGTGAATCTGTCGGTTTTTCGTGGTCTTATGGGAGTCGATTTCAATTTGGAGCTAGTGTGTGTTCGTAGCGTTTTTCAAGCGTGAGATTGCGTGGCAAAAAGCAACATAAGCTTCATCGATGAAATGCCAGCGAGCTGTGGTACTCGTTGAGCAAAGTGCACTTGTTTGGTTGTTGCGACCTTGAGGACTAAAGTCGGATCCACGACCGACAACGGTCGTCGGTAACTTTAGCTGCCTTCGCAGGCATGATAATCTTTGCCCAACGATACTGCTCTGTTTCGCTATTGTCCTTGTTCAGCCACGGTCTGTGACAGCGACTGTTGGACTCATTAGCATTTTTACTAACGTGCCCTTTCTCAATACCATTCAGTGACTGACACTGAAGAGTCTGAAAATGATTGCAGATGTAAAAAACCTTAACATTTTTTATTTTAATACTGATGGAGATGTATATATTGACTTCATGACGGAAGAGCTGGAGAGGTAGATCTTACAGTGTTTCGTGTTGAACGATGTTTCCTTGCGAGAAGAGCTCGAATCCATTCAGGCACAGCTGCTCCCCGTGGTTTGGCACTTAACTGTGCACCTCGACCTGCCGTTTTCGTGGCAAGCACGGAATTGACTGAATTTTTCAGAATTTCATTTCTCACGCTAAACATGCCGCAGCTACAAGCGATGTACCCAGCCGATGTAATCGAAAAGGCTTAATGTTTTGAAGTGCAAAGAACATTAGAAGGCCATTATCGTAAGTGCTGAGGATACGAAGGATTTCTCCATCAGCGTGAGGCACTTGTTGACAGCGCGCTGCAGTTTTTAGTTATGAATTAACGCTCGTCCATTACTGGATGTGTGTTCCGAAAGGTCTGTTCATTTTCTGTCGCGGCTGCGTTTGACTCACTGAAGTGATTCCTGAGAAACGAGATGGCGGGGACTGGTTCTCCGTCAGGACATCGTTTTTGACCAAGCGTCAACACCCGGCCATAAATACGCTATTTTTCATTTATTGCACGGCACGAAATCAACGTAATTTGTAATTCTGCATTATTTTTTGACCGTTTAGGTGTAAACAATACCACTATGATGTTGTGCGGTGATTTTGACTTAAGCCATGGCAACGTTTCTTTAAATGTAGTCACCAGTTGAAGAGATCCGCGTCGTTGACGCTGGACATTAAACAAAACCTCTTGCCGAACTTATGAAGCGAGATTTTTGTTAAAATAAATTTTTATGCGTTTAGGAGTAATGATTTTTGCCCAACAGACTTAAGACGATAACCAACGTGTTGAATAAAGTCTGTTGACCACCAGCTCCCGGTAACCTAGTTCGCCCTGTCAGCCATGCAACCCACTGTATTTTGATTTCTAAATGTCATCACCCAGGAGTTTTCTTGGAGTGCTGCTTTTTTCTTCGTAATGTGTCGTGTCAAAGCGAGGCCGTTCATGGCGCCTTTTCCTTGTATGCACTGACAAATTAGGATCTGTGGTGGAAAAAAAGAGTTAATTGCCGCAGTCCACTTTCTGCTCGGAACGATTTTGCCGTAAAGTTTGTTCAAGGTCATTTAGGTGAAGAACGTGCTTTTTTACTTGGTTATCGCGTTGTTTGATTATTGCTTTGCATCTGTTACTTGACGCAATTCGACTGCATGCGGCGTAAGTACCCATTAGTTTGTTTGAGAGCTGTTTTGCCAAAACAAACCTTGTTTCACGTCGTTATACGTTTAACGTGACGTTCTTCCGTTCGCAGCTATCCACATCACAGTTCGTGGAAAGCAACATATCGCTACTGTGCAATTCTTCCGCGTTTGCCATAAATGCTAACCAGACTTACCAATTGTAGTGGAAGCTGTAGAAGTTTGCTTTGCAGCAGCGTTTTTTTTCGGTCCCTTCGTTGATGCAGTCGTCATTATTCGGCATTACTGTATTTTGCACAATATTTTTACTCTTATTCGTGTTCTCGTACCCACTGCTATTAATACAGACATGGAACGACGGTAGCCTGCCTGGAAATGTTAAGTCAGAAAACGACGGCGATGCCAAGACTCTGGGCATTCCCGAACCGCACAATGTTCGTGCCATCGTGCGTATGACTGAGCATTTCCTTTTTCGTTTAGGATCAGCTTTGACTAGCAGGTTAAATGGCTGGTAACTGACCAAATGTTTTGACACGTGCTTTGGTATCGACCATAGCAAGGTAGCTGATGGCTTTTGTATTGTTTATTAAGAAATGCGAAGCGTGAGTTCTGCTGCGTAGATTGAGGCCTTCTGCGATGTCAGCTTCTGCAAATCAAAACTTCTACTGAACAGATTGCTGGACGATGTGCATGATTTTCGTAAAAATGTCTCATCGATGTCCTGAAATTTCTGCGAATGAACTGAATTGCATTTGTTTTGATATCAGGATTTCATGTGAATTCAATTCCCATTTTGGTTTTCTTACTGATATGCAGTGACCCCACACTTGCTGCACACAGACCTCTTCAGAAATGATTTCAAGCCTAACAACCTTGCTTGAGGACTTTGAACAGAAACATTACGTCACAAACATATTGGTTTGGTAACAAGATGGATTCCAACACAATTTATCGGAGTTTTGCCCAGGGCCGTCGCCAGCGGGGGTCCAGTGGTGCCCGCCCTCTCCCACTTCACGTTTGGCCCCCTGGTTGCTCCATACATCCAATACAGTATTTTTTAAATGTGGACCCCTTCTGATTTTTGCCCCCCCCTGCTGCTTAATCCTGGCGACGGGCCTGGTTTTGCCTGGTAAATATGCCAATTTTATCAAAAATGTATTCCAGTACACTGAAAAGGCAATTAAAATCATGTCCCTGAAGGGTGAATTACTAAACAGCCACATGAGTACACCAAGGTGTAGCTCAAAACAAAACCAGTGTAGTGTGCGATCGAATCGTTTTCTTGAGATTATTACAAAACAATTCGTAAAGCTCCAAAATAGCCTGTTCGGGCGTAAGGTAGGGCCAGGGCCTATCCTGGTTCTGGTAGCGAGTTTCCAAAATGTAGACCAGTTCAGAACATTTTGGAAATTCGCATCCCAGTAGTTTTTGCGATATGGTAAAGTGTGGGGTTAACTGTTTAACAAGCGTTGACTTAAAGGCTCTGAAGTTGCATGCATCTTTCGAGCCTAGCTGTCAGTATGCACTGCTCTTTATGTGACTTCTGTTTAGGTATGCCTCGACAAGGGACAAGGTAGAACCCGAGTAACAAATTGTATGTTCATAGCAAAAAGAATGTTTGAAGGAAACTTCATTTGGCTTAAGTGTGCATTAATCTCACTTCCTGTTTTAGTTCAAACTCAAAAAAAATTTAGCGTCAGTCGTAAGTTTTGCCAAAACTTTTAATTGTGATACAATGCAATAACCACTGACTACTCTAATATTTAACACATTTTTTTACAACGGGTGCAGTGCAGCAGGAAAACCAGATCAGGCAGAAAAAACTGACATAACTACCGAAGACATGTTTGGTATAAAAAATTTTTTTTTTCGGCCGGCGTCATCTACAAATACCTTAATTTGCTTCAATGAAGCCTCAGAAATAGAGGGTGCGGAGGTCTAGTGATGCCCGGGGCAACTGCTTCTTTGTATGCCTCCTTACCAAATTCTTGTATTGAGAGATGTGGGAAATGCAGGCATACGTAAAGACAAGAAAACCAGTTTCGAAAAATTAAAGTAAAAATGATTCAGAGACTATTTTTTGTTTTTTAACGTTACTGTGTTTGTTTGAGGGTGTGTCATGCCACAACGCATTAATACTTTACCTGGCCTTGACCAGTGTTGGACTCAGCGTCCTACTCTGAAAGTAGTATTGTACCAAGTGTTACGGATTAGCGAACAATAGTGGAAAGTGTTTGTAACATAGGTGGCGGAACCGGGGTGGCCGCATGCGCCTAGTACCCCCACTTTTATTTCTCGGGGGGCCTGGCCCCCCACTTTTTTGCCTAAATATCGTAAGTTTAAGTAACACAATTAGTATTGGGTCCAGTGATAAAGTAAATCGTTCAATGAAACAAACGCTGCAGAATTTTCGCAGTATGTTGTCGATATTATTTCTAACATATTGTTTAATTTGGCAGTGAATTTTGCAGGATTTCGTAATTGTTTGGCAGAATACACCGTGCAGAGTCTGTCACCCTGCTATGGATTGATTACCGCATTGGTGTTGTTGAACAGTGTTGCCAAATGGTGTAATACAACACAATTTTTCACAAAAATTTTACATGCTTGTGTGCATGGACGTCGGAACGAATTTTTCCAGGGGGGGCCACTAGTGGATTTTTCCAAAAGTTTTTCTACGGGAGACCAAAAGTGGTGAAATTTGGTTTTCACCACTCGATATAAGGAAAACAGCATTTTTTGCTGAAAATTTAAAATTCCTGGCCCTCTTCCGACACCCATATGCTTGTGTGTAGGAAACGTTCGTGCCACACCATTAAAAAATTTGAGTAATTTCAAGCGTTTTAACACCATTCCAAATAGTGAAATTTTGCTGAATCTTATACGCAAAATGAAATATTTGACAAATCAATTTCAATTGTGTTTTTGTATTGGCAATGTCAAATAGCTATATTTTATTTCTGCACTGGCAACACATTTGTGGACAACTTGCTAGTTGCTACGTATGTTTTGTCTTGTTTTTGCATTCCGGTATCAAATGCGGTTGTAGAATGAGTATTCAGTCACGATACTTTTGTGGTCAAGATGAAGAAAAGTTGTGATTTTGAATGTGTTTAAGACAGGTATCAATGCTGTGTCATTTTTGCCTGTTTTTCAAGCTGTGTTTATGGTGTTTTTAACAGCCCAGTGGCTACTCCGGCATACGGGCTCCTCGGGCTTCGCCCGAGTTTTCGATTACGATTTATATCGGAGAACGCAAGCTTGCTTGCTTTGTAT
>JGI24021J15306_10007949_pt1 | contig 12987 bp, 13 predicted proteins | sample Ectturendosymbi1_FD_15306 | JGI IMG/M metagenome (IMG submission 15306) | reverse complement strand
AGGTGTGAAAAGCAATATTGTGAAAAGATGCGCTAGGTTTCAGGATTACATCAAGTGTTTGTTGACAAAGAAATAACTAATGAGGACGAAACATATGTATAAGGGTCATAAACATTAGGTATGCACAGAAGAGGTTAACAACATTGCCTTGTTTGCAAACGATGGCAAAAGGGTGGTACTCAATGATGATGTCCATACACTTGCATACAGTTGTTATTGTTAAATTGCAAAAGCGTCCAACCTTGATCATTTAACTCTTTGGACTTGACAAAATAGTTGACGACTAAATTGAAAGTAACGTTGTTGGAGCACAGGCGTATTTGTCAACAACTCAGCAATTTCTTTCAGGCTTATCTGACGCGAAAATGCAAAGCTGTTATGTTTCAAAATCTACTGTTTTTTTTAAAAAACATGTTTTCCATAGAAAGCCCGCAAAGTGATTCCTGCCAAAATGGCCAAATTTCTTTAACAGGTACAACCATAGTTAAATGTGAGCCAACTGCTTCGAATCCACTTGTCTTATCAGCGAAATCCCTCATGGGATGGGGTTAGGAAGTTTGGTTGTCCATCAAAATGTCAGACTTGTTTGTGATAAAATGAAATTGGGAACCAGATATTGTGCAACCGCACCGCTGTTTTATCACTGTTTGGAAGACAATTTGTCATCTTGGCCGTAACCCCTCCCTTACTCAAAAATGCAAAAGCTACGGATATTTCGACTGGACTGCTCGACAGAACGCCTCGAAAAAAATCAGCTTCTGAAGGAATCATGTTTAATTGCGTTTCAAGTCTTTTTAAAATTTAGCTGAAACTGACTTAGCCTATTGTGGATACTTTTACCCGAGCACTAAGAAAACCCTATGAAGCAAAATGAGCCAAAACCTCTTTGGTCAAAATGAGGCATAACATGTTCAAATAAGCCAGAACTCTCATAAGTATACCATCCACGGGTGACGTTTAGTATCACTGTCAAACAAATCTTTTTTTTACTAACCTGAAAACTGTAGACATGTATATGGATTGCATGGAAAAAAATAGGGCTTGGGTTTATCATATACCATTCCTGAAGAGTATTCACTTCAACTTTATATCTAGAATTTCAAGGAAGACGTTAGACAAAATTACCTGAAAATCGTGGAGTTCCAAAAAAGACCTGGGCAGTTAGTAAGAAAATTTTAACGTTTCAAAACAAAAGGTCTATTTGACATATTTGTGGTGTAATTTAAAATCTTTTCTATTTTTTTAGATAGCAAAAACATAACAATCACAATTTCAGTGCAACAGAAAACAAATTATTTTTATTAACACAAAGCACAATGAACATTTGCAGGTTTTACTTTTGGTCAGTTCGACTCGTAAATTATTTCAGTGAAGTTCCGATTTCTTGCTTAAGTTTGTTTGCAATTGTGTGCAGCAGATGGAAACACAAAATTTGCGCAGGCATTTCCAGAGAAAAATGCCAAAGCGGAAAATGATTTTTTGAAAAATCAACACGTTCTTTTGAAATGTCTAGCAGAGACTAGAACTACAAAGCGAAGTTGGTGAAGTCATCATAGGGATCAATTGACACAAACACTGTTTCTAGGCACACAGCTTTCCAGTGTTTTTAAAGTGAGTTGGACAAAGCTAAGACTTGGGAAAAAATAACCTAGGGCTGCGGAGCTGGAGTCGGATTGCTAGGAACATTCGGAGTCGGATAATACAAAAATCAACAGATAAGTGTCCAAGTGCAACATTTTTGTTTGTACGTCCAGCAGAGCAGTACACAGACTAAAGCTTTTTCTTCAAATTTAACTCAAGAAGAGGCCGACAGAATGAAATTTTATTTGTTTGTGATAAACGCTTTCGTGCACATTTTCAAAGTTACATTGATTCATTTAGTTGCATATTTGTTAAAAAATCCTCCACATTTGCGTTAACGATGTAATTTTGTTTAGCTGTTAATACCTGTAACATTTCGGACCAGAAAACTTTTTCCTGTTCATACCAAAATTGGCATCTGTTTCAAGCACAAATCTTCTTTTTATGTCTTGTTCGGTTTTATCGAGAAAATTCCCGACAAATGCCTGCCTGGCCGGAAGCTTAGTTTGCAGTTTGGTTTGTTGAGATGGGCCGGTCACATTTAACGTGAGTAAGATTTGATTGTGAGGCGGTTCGTCTCCTGTAGATAAGTGGTCCATTTCTGTCCTGGAAGATTGCAGCTGCGTATAGCAATGAGACGCTTGAGGAACAATAAAGGAGTATTAAATAAAATTTTGAAATCAGGAACTCTAAATTCATGCTAATTTTTAAGATCACCTTTTCACCTTGATGGAATGCATCAGGGTAATACACAAATAATTTCTGATATTTTGATTTTAGCCCATTGCAAAACATGGTAAAAATACATGTTTTTTCTGTGATAAATGATTAAATTAGTCTTTTTTCGCTGTTCACTTTGAATTGCTAGGAAATACCTTTAAGAGTGCTGAACAACTCGATGAGTTATATTACAAGATTTTTTGTGAGGAAACTTGTCTCGGAATTCGGAAAACAGTTCTGCAAAATGTTAAAGCACTACAAACATCGGTTTCAAATAAACGTTTTGTTATTGGATCTTAATAAAACAATATATGAAAAATACTTTATATTACGCTTGAAGAAATAAGCTGGTGTCTTGTTACAACAATGCACTTCAAATGTTGAAAGTGACGTGGGTTTTTTGATAAAATCTAATGATTTTTATGTAAGAATTTATGCGTCTACTTACATGTTTTTGTTTGATCAAAAAAACAAACGATAAAACGAAACGTTTTGCAATTCTGTGCCTGCGATCTTCGAGTAATTATAAAAAAAAACTGGCTAAAACAATGTCTGCGCTATAGCTACACTTACAAAATCATACTTTCACTCACTGTCGCGCTTTGATTATGTTAGTGACTTCTCCCAATTCTTTGTGAGAAAGGTAAACGTGAACAAATTTTAGTGAAGAACAATCCAGGTCATCGAGACCATTTTTAGTTGAAATGATTATTTTGCAATGTCAATAAGCATTTGCCAATCAAAATGTTGAAAGTGGTTATGCTCACGAAAAGCCCATTTCCAGGAATAATTCACAAGAAATATGCTGCAAAAACAAGTGCTTAAGATAAAGAAACGAAAATCAAACTGGCTTGCAAACTCACGTAGTATTCTCCGGGACTATTGCACACAATCAACCAATCCATTCGAGTGCCTGGAATCAAAAAGCTTCTTCCTAACCTCGGCGGTGTACCGCGGTCAAGATAGATACCGTCCACAGCAATTTCAAGTATATCGCAGGAAGAATGTCCATTACTATCCATTACGTTTAAAGCCAAGTTGAGTCGTGATCCAGCGTTCAGTAATCTGTTCGAGAAGAACGTGGTTAGGAGTTTGACTTGGCAAAACATGACCAAATCCACATCTATCTGACGGCTTTCAGCAACTCTTTCCCATCACAACTTGTTCGTTGTCACCCACATATATCTCTGTGGAGTTCTGCGTGGGAGCAGCCTTAGGAGGACTCGAAATGCATCGTGGTTTTTAGCAATCTCTTACAGTTCTGGCTCCAGCGTCACCTAGTCCTTGGTCGAGGGGCATCTGGGCCTCTTTCCCGTGGGTGCAGCCAGCAGGGCACGTCTCACCGATCTTTCATGGGCCACGCATGTGACACCTGTTTCCCAAAAAGTTGCTTCGCAAATAAAACGACGGATTTTTGTCCGACGTAATAAGTTGGACAATTAATTTTTCATGAAATATTCAGAAACTAAATCGGTCAACGTCAATTAAATCGTCGAACAACAGCTACTTGACCGGTATCTCCAGTCGGGCTTGCGAAGGTGGTTATTTGTAATTTTTAAACTTAATATACTCATTTTTCATGTGGCAAAAAAATTTGCACACTCTCGCTATCGTGACATAACTCAGAGTGAATATCAAGCTTTTGTTTAAAATAAAAATGACTTTCCAACAAAAGCATTTCTTGTTTTTACTTTTGCCCAGTTGCATACCACCAAGTCTGCTCATGTCTTTTATTAAGCAACAATGACCTTTGAAGAGCCATAATTCTAATTGATGTTTCATATCTGTCCTTGAAATACTTAAGGGACAAATTCATCGTCTTTAACACCAAAGGCATTGACGCCGATATTGGTATGCCCCTCAAATTTCAGTATTTTGCAAATTTGTAACTGCTTTCTTGTTTTCAATTTTTTACAGTAACGCATTATCAAACTCCAGTGTCTACAAGACGCTATGTAATCCTGATGCCTGAAGTCACTTGAAAAGGGAAAAGCAGAATTAACTTCTAGTACTGTACAGGCATGCTTGCTCAAACACGAGCAGTGGCGTTCAGAAGCCGGGAGAAGCGAACGGGCGACGGCCCGGGCATCCAAAGCAAGGAAGCATCCAAAGTGTAAAGCTACAAAAATTAGATTTTGTTAAAATGTTGTAGCTGAATGCTTCACCATTTTGTAAGGCTACTAACACAGACTGAATAGATCTGATGCAAACTTGCCCGAGGGGACATGCAAATCCAAGTGTTGTTTATAAATGACTTACCAAACTAAAATTTTATGAAAACTACATTTTTCTCTAATGATACAGTTTTATTTTAGAGAGACAATAATCCGAGAAAAATATAAAACTTGGTTAATTAAGAAATGACAAAAGTAATGGATTGGCTCAGTGCAAACAAACTCTCATTAAATATTTCGAAAACAAAATATATGTTGATTACAAAGAAATATGTAAGCGCAGAATCATTTGCAATAAATGCAAACGGTAATCGTGTTGAAGAAATTTGTGTTCATTCGTGTACTGGTATGTTCCTTGTTACAGCGGTGCATGCTTAGGTCTAGTGCGTTGCGTGTGAGAGTGAAGACGTTATGCAATACACAAAAGACTCTTAAGTGACCCGAGAAAGAGATGAAGCACTGCCATTGTTTTCTTAAAGCCTAGCACCCTATCTCTATTCCCTCTTTTGTAGGCTGGCCAATTCCTACCAGCATATCTGTGATCATCCACTTTTCAAAATATCTCTCGATTCTCTCTAAAGCCTGGCTTTTCAAACTAAGTGAAGCAAAAGGTTCGCAAGAGAGGTGAGAGTATGGCAGCGATATATTGTTGTAAAGTATCGAATGCATAGTTTTTATCATCCGCAAATTCATTGTCATTTGATTAGACACGCTTTAATTGAAGCAAAGTGGACTGTACAGTTAACAAAAACTGAGATCTCTCCACGCTGGGAATCGGTGTACGAGCATATCACACTTTGAAATTACGCACGAGGCCGCTAATTTCGCGCCACTTTGCAACTCCACAACTCGCCAGTCAATTCTGCTAGAAAGTTATCCAAACCTTCAAATGACTCGGCGAGTATATGGGCAAATTATACTTTTTAAGCGAAACTCGGCCGGCTCCGAAGGTGTTAAACTTGCTTGTTTAAAGTTGGATTTATGAGTAGAGAACGCTTCATGTTGCAATGGTGTGTTGTCTGCTTGGTTGCATTTTTAGTGGAAGTGCAAATTGCGTCACCAGAATATATCATGTGTGGCACATTGGCGATAGATGCTTCGCTTTCGCGTGTTGAAAAAAGATCAAAATCTTACATGTAATCTTTAAGAAAAAACATCCTTTGGAGCTGTTAAAACACTTTCGACGCTATGTACCATACGTTCAAAAATCGTACTGTTTTCTTGAGTAGAGAGCCAAAATTCTTCCTGATGCGTACTTCATTTTTTTTGTCAAAAGTGTCATGCAAAACTCTATGCCCTTGCACGTACATTTTACTACGTTCAAGCCCCTTACTATTGTTGCATAACGTGGTACGAGACCCATACAGATTTTTGTTCCTTGATTCTCACTTGAGGTGAAGCTGTCGTGGTGTAATCCTTTTGCACGCGGCAAAAGTCTGGGAAGGTAGTTTTGGTGTGTCTCTATTTCTCACATTTCAAAAAGCAAAAGTTGGTAGAGGGTATACAATCAAGTATTCACCCTGAGCATCATCAGACCTCTGCACGCACCGGAACACGAGCGCGCTAGTTCAAGCATAAAACTTCTCGTTCTTTCGTGATCTAGCTCTTAGTATCGCTATATTGTGCACACAGTTTCAGAATGCTTTTTACCAGCATGCGTTTTGGCCTGAATGTGTCTTACTGGAAATGAATTGCTAGCACTTACCGACGATCAGAGAAAGGAATAAGTGTTAATGGCACTGTTGTCGTTTCACAGATTCACCCTTGATTTTGAGTTAACCCACATCCCTACCATTGACTTTGAGCTGGAGTAGGTCGTGAGTAGCGTAGCTGGCGCTGCCCTCACCTCGCCCCGTTGCGCTTGAAGTAAACACTAATTCTCTTTTGAACCAGAGTAAGTTGTGAATTGCGTAAATGTCGCTAGCGCCATTTCGCTTAGTGTAGTTCCAAGCATACGAATAATGAAATCCTCGAACGGAAATTAAGCCTGATAATGAAACAAGGCGCTGTCGTGGCCTCACTTAAACAAAAATGCGTTGATTAAATGTTGGTCGCTGATATATTGTGGTGGCTCGACGCGCATGTGCGCAATGCCTATTCGTTGTTGCTGCGTCCATTTCTGCAGTATTCCGTACAACGAACACAGTGTCGTCCGAAGAATTGTGTGTCTTTCCTTCACGTTCTCGACCAACGAACAATAAATCCTAAGCCTGCGTTTCGTGTCTNATCAGAAAACGTCAGAGTTTGTTGTGCAAGCTTCTGCCATCGCTTAGGAGCAGCCTTGCAGTGGATGCGAAAGGAAAGTCTGGTCAAAGTTTGCAACAAATCAACCCTGGATTTCGATACGCGCCAACGAAACGTTCGGTTTCTAAAACGTGTTATACAATTTGGGTAAACAATGCGCGGGGTTGCTGTAGATTCTTATTGCGAACAAAACCGCCACAATAATCGAAAACATTATTTTATTCAAGGCTGATGCGTAAGCCATCATCAGGAATAATTGAAATGCAACAGTTAGAAAGAAAACACAAGGATGCAGTTTTGAGGCATTCGTACTGTATTACGTCATAGAGACCATCATGTATTAAAAAGCAGTGAGGGGATAGATCAGTGTTTCCCAAAATTTTCGATTCCATCGCCCTCTTTTCATTTTCGACATGTCGTTTTCGACCCCCAATCCTGATAAAGCAAATACAGGGTAGTAAAGTTAAAGAACTTTATTTAAAGGAAGTATTAAATAGCTTAGCCAAGCCATTAAATAGCTTAAACGAGCAATTGTATTACGACGCTAATATTAGGTTCAGAATTCTTATGAGAATAATCCACACTGTAGCCTGGCGCACAGACGATCCAGAACAAAAATTTAACGGAAAAATTGCTTTTGCAACATCTTCCAACGATTTTCACAATAAATTAAAATTCGCAAGAAACTAACAAGTCATAATAGTAGGTTACTGAAGTTAACTCAGTGATCGATTAGTGGTTAAGACTTTTCGCCCCCTTGTGTGTTTCGTCCCCCTATTGCCCCCTTTAGTTTTTTCGCCCCCTTGCCCCTCAAAATCGACCCCAAGGGGGCGATTCCGCCCACTTTGAGAAACACTGGGATAGATGAACCATCGATGTTGAGATCTGTCTGGTGATGCTGTATCAGAAGAGACTCGAGTAGGTGAAGTTTCTTCTGACCGACGATTTGTATTCGTGTGATTCGGGTTATTAAATTTCTGTAAGTCTGTCCAATTTAATTTGACCCACACGTGCATGTTAGTTTTTAGAATGTACTTGAGGGACGAAGAGGATTCTGTTTGTCTTTATATGTAAAAGATTTTCTCAACTAATTACTTTCATGTATGAAACAAAACTGAAAGGGCATGACGGCATGGCTTTACAAGTCTTTGCATTTCTCGCCGGACTTCATAGAAAATTTGATCAACGTTCTGAAGTTTGCAGACATTTGTTGGCCAATCCCACGCACCGTTTTAACTTCAAGCAACCGGATATATTGGGGAGCATCGTCGGTTAGAAGAAACGTCACCTTCTCGAGTCTCTTCTGATACAGGAACACCAGCCAGATCTCAACATCGATGGTTCATCTATCCACTTACTGCTTTTTGTAACATAATGGTCTCGATGACGTAATACATAGGAATGCCTTAAAATTACATCCTTGTTTTTTCTTTCCAGCTGCTGCATTTGATTTATTCCTGATGGTGGCTTACGCATAAGCCGAGACGTTGAATTAAGTATTGTTTTCGATAATTGTGTTATAAAATGTTCAACCAGTCGTAAGCAAACTCCTGTATAGCAGCAAGACTGAATAAGGATCCCTTGATTTCAAAACCACTGCATACGAAGACATGTTTTTTACAAAACTAAGAAGCTGAAACCATCGTGTTGGACCCATGCCGAACCAAGATCAATTTACCGAAAGAACAACGGAGCAGTTCAAGAAACGAACAGAAAAGACATAAAACGCGATTTTTTGAAACATTAAGGATGGGAAAATTGTTGTTCCCACAGTACAGATGGGCGTGCATACTCAGTACTTCGTTTGCAGCTCTGAACGTTCGCCGACACACATGCAGTAGGAACAAAAACTGATTTGTTTTCACGTGGGTTGCCTGCTAGATACATATCGAGTCGCATGGAGGAACAAGATCAGGTATGAGGTCAAGTCATCCTGCGGAGCATAACGGACGAAGTTCTTTGCTTATTCATTTCAAAACAAGGGTTTGTTTTAACATGGACATGTACGCATTCTTTCAGAGTGTCATTTAACAAAACCATTTTCTAGAAAAGAGAGCTCAGGTAGTTGAAGTGTAGGCTGATCCCATGTTCGTTTTAAGAGTTTGTAAATGGAGATCAGCGTCATTTCAAAGTCTCGTCTTCCCCACTGAGTGTAATTGCAGATATCTTCTGACCTGTCGTGTAATTCTTTGCTAAATTATTCTGAAAATGACTTCTCACCGTTTTTTTCTTCTATTAGATCATACTCTTTGGTACAAGTTTAGCTGTCATTCACTTTATGTTTCACTTTATCTTGAAACCGAAAGTTTGAAGGAATTGAAACATTCTTCAGCCATTTAAGAAGGTTCTTACATTGTGCAAAAACCGGATCGCACAAATCAAAACGATTTTCATTTGGAATCCCGGATGAGAAAATAATAAAACAAATTCGGTATGAATACAGAATAAAATGGGAAAACGTTATTATGCACTGCAGTCGAATGCTGAAAGGTTTCGTAAAAGCTTTTAGCACTTTGTGCAGGCAACTTTATACATGGGGTCAAACTTAAGATTTTTGAATTCCCATGATGGTAGCAGCAATTACTGAAACGTGTACAAAAATGTCGTTCACATCTATTGCTTTGGCGGTTATTTTCATTATCAGGCTATTTTAAATTCTGGCTGCAAAATCCTGGGAAAGTACGCAATACAGTTGTAATTTAGCGCTGATTGGGAAGCACAGCTTTTTTCACTTGAAACAAACTACAAATTTCTCTGATTTCTAGAAAAAAATGTTTTTTCCCTACAGTTTTTACAGCGCAAAGCGAGCCTAAACATCATCCCTTGCTTTCTTCTAAATCGAAGCAGCAAAATTCTACCAGTGTCACAATGTTCATGGAACACTTTTGGGAAAGGTAGAATGAAAACAAATGTGAAACAAAATACAATTTTTTAGAATCAAAATTCAAAATTACGGTTGGAAAAAAGAATCCGAGATCAAAAGTACCACATTCATCCATTGATTTCATACCCGTTTTTCTTTGGGGAACACAGCGGCAGCAACCCTCGGAGGACCTGAAAAACCTCACGATCAACAGCAATCCCAGATAGTTCTGGTGGCTCCAAACCAAAACGGGGCCAAGCAAGGTCGGAGATGTAGTCACGCCACCTGGTGCTTGGACGACCTCTGAGCCGCTTTCCCGTGGGTGTAGACTGTAGACCGAAGGATTTATTTCACCATTCTTCCTTGGAACGTTCTGGACACATGGCCGAACTAACATAGCTGATTTCTCTCGATTCGGACAAGTGGGTTGACATCCCGGGCTTTACGCACTTCAGATCTGTGTTTTTTGTCACGAAGTGCCACACCGGGAACTTTTCACAAATATCCCATCTCTGCCGTTTGTTGTTTTTGACAGTATTTTTTCATTGGTGAGCATCGGAACAAAGGCCGATTTAAAATCTGAAAACTTTGCGGTGCTTGAAATATCCCATTTTATGACCACAGAGCAATACAGCTCACGCAGAACTGCGTTTGCTTTACCAATCCGTGTATCAATAGTTTTGTTCCGACTTCCATCACTCGTGAATACCATTCCAAGGTACTTGGACGTCTCCACCTGCTGGAGTGTATTTCCGCTCACTTGCAGAATACAATGCCTCGGGTGTCTTGAGAGGCACAATACCTCAATCTTTTTAGTGCTAATTTTAATTCCTGCTTGGTCGCATGCAGCAGAAAACCGATCAACTGCGTGCTGAAGACCCTGTTGAGAAGATCCACGCATGCAACACCAATTCGTCCGCAAAAAGCAAATGGTTCATCCTTTACTTTCCAACCATGACACAATCGTCGACTCCTCTGTGACTGTTTATCTCAGTTATGTCCTACCTGTGGCCCGCATGTGGCCCAGTCGAAGGTTTTGTGCGGCCCAGTTTAGGTTTCCGCTGTAGTAAAAGTATCCTACACACTGACAACCTGTCCTTATTTTGATAATCTTGAATTTGACATCAGTGCCACTTCATCACGTCTGTTGCCATTGCAGTTAGGTTTCGGACGCTTTCAGTATACTAGCTTAAGCTAAATTTAATATGCTAAGATCAAAGTAAGCCACTGAACGTTCGGTCGTCATTGATAAGTCATTCAGTGTGCTGCCCTGGTTAAGATAGTGATATAAATTCTGGCTCAGTAAGTCATTTTGTATGGACATAGTTGGTCTATCCTATTTATGTAAACCAGGGATCCCCAAATTTTTTTGGGAGAGGACCACATAAGCTATTGCTCAACAGTTCGAGGGCCGGACATCTTGCGTAATGTGATTTTTTCGGAATGTATTACAATCTACCAAATGTACAGATTTTTCGGAAATAACTTATTTTTTCATTATTGGGAAAATGCGTTTTGCGGCCGGGTGTAATGGCTTCGCAGGTCAGATTTGGTCCGCGAGCAGTAGTTGGAGAACTCTGATATAGACTATGAAGAGGAGTGGTGACAGCACACACCATTCTCCAACACCAACACTGAACGATTTTGATTTTACTCTGTCGACAGGGACACAATCTTCTGAGCAGAAATACAGTTACTTGACGGCCAGCAAGAGGCATCCATCAACACCGTACTCCCGCAACACCCCCGAGAGCTTTTCACGAAGAACCCGGCCATATATTTTCCCGAGGTCGACAAAAAATGTGTATACGTCTTTGGCATGCTCCCAGGATTTCTTGAAAATTTTACTGGAGAATGGAAATTTGTTCTGTAGTGCTACGGCCGCGACGAAAAGCGGCTGGGTATCACCCAGCATTGGTTCAAATATTTTCGCGGCATCTTGGCATACACTCTTCTTGGGTGGCTACGCAAAAAGATGTCCTGGTAGTTGGTTCATTCATTCCTGTCTCCCTTTCTGTCTATGGGGATGATCAACTTGCCCATCTTGCGGTTCCCTTTCAAAACGCAATGCCACTGGACACACACGAGTCAGCCAAAACATCATGCGTTCTAAGCTCCCATAATTCATTATCAAACTTTTTGCAATTAGCTTTAGGCTCGGATTCAGCAGCGGCATCAGAGAGATTACTGAATATTGATGCACGGTTCTACGGACGCTTTCATCTGTGCCTGTGCAAAGTTAAAACATCCAGCCTGAGAAACGTTGCTGAGTTCTGTCAGATGAGGTAGCAATGTTGGCAAAAGGAAAGCACCATGTTGAACATTTTTGTGTTTTCATAGGTCGCCGTAAAACAACGCACATTGCCATCATTTTTATTTTCTGTTGTTTGGCATGCGCGCTACAACTGCCGAACTTTTGTCTTCATTGTAGTCTGATGCATAGCCAGGCAAGCCGATTGCAAAGGTGTAACTTTAAACGCTTCCATAATTGCATGAAAGTGCTTTCGCCGTTTCGTACACCATGCTGTACAAATCTGCAGCAGCATACAAACAGGCCGAAACGAGGCGGTGCGCATGTCAATGCACAGACACCATTCTTACAATTTTCGCTTCCAACTTCACAGACACCATTCTTACAATTTTCGCTTCCAACTTCTGCCCCAGCATCCGTTTGTTGCAATAGCCACGTGCAGGAAAACAAACTTTCATTAAATCGTTTTACTCAATACAAGGCAAAACCATATCTTGGCTTTCAGAATTCAGGTAGTCATTACAAAATTTTAGGGTGTCATTTTGACACCCAAAAACGGCTTAAAAATACACCGATTTGTTCTTTGATGTTTTGTGCATTCCTTCTGTGTGATCACAGGCAATATTCTATTCATGCTTCAAATCCAATGCACACTGATTATTTGCAAGCAGTCTCAAAGATTTACATGTTTTCTTACTAACATACATTGGGCTTATTTCAATTAGTCGTGGTTTGTAGTCGCTCCTGCGAACGCTCAACGCTGTTATTGTTCACCGTTAGTCTGTATGTATCGAACCATTTAATGTCTGCCTATATCAGGGGTGTCAAACATACGCCCCGCGGGCCAAATCCGGCCCGTTGCGTGGTTGGATCCGGCCCGCGGGATGATTTTGTGAAATAAAAACCTCTTTGTTTGCTTGAGAAGTCTGTCCAGTTATACTTCAATGACTAGTGACTATAGATTTCAATTACTTGCAACCTTAACGTAATTGCTCATATTTTATTGTTTTCCTCTGTTTTTTTCAGGTGAAAATTTCCCGTTTTCTGCATATTTCCTTTTGCATGTTCACACCGATTTGATCTTTCAAACAGGTATGAACATGCAAAAGTTCAACTACTGTTGATAAAGTTTAACACTAGAACTCCGGGAAAAA
>JGI24021J15306_10007948_pt1 | contig 12989 bp, 11 predicted proteins | sample Ectturendosymbi1_FD_15306 | JGI IMG/M metagenome (IMG submission 15306) | reverse complement strand
TGGCATGTGAAATCTATTGTTGCTTGCTGCCACAGTGCGAAGCTTAGCGCATGTGCTGCTCGGGATTTCCGATCGCAGCAGTAACATACATCACATGAACAATGTCACAACTTTAAATATAACGCTGGTTTCTTTCTGCCTTTGAGGTAAAGTCACAAAATAGCTTTACGCGGTGTATAGCGTGCGCTGGGATCACCGCTGTAATAGCCACAACTGTAAGATAAACACCAACCTCCATTTGTTCTTTGCTGGCATTCAGATCCTTTTTTACATTTTCAGATTCCCCCTCAAGTTGTTCCAGTCTCATTCTCAAATGAGATGAATTATCATCCAGCTCCTTAATCTTACAATTAAGACATTTTGGTTTGTACACGTGCTTGANCATATTTAAAGCAGGGTCAAGTATATGAATAAACAGCCATAAAAGACNTGNGAAACATACTATAAATCACTGTCAACTTAAATCATTCGCTTAAAATTACGAAGCTTAATTACTTGGTGGCAAATGATTTCCTAAAGAGCAGTGTTGCAAAGTCGAAACATTGCAAAGTTATCTCACCCCAAACCCGAAAACCTTTCTTTCTCCAAACGCACTTTGTAACTTGCCAAACTCCTTACAAAAATTTCATACTTTGTTCATCTCAAAGAAAACACTTTCAAAACTTTCTTTGTCTATTTATAGGCTATGGCGAAGTTATTTAGGTCTAATCAAATTTCATATGCTACACACTTAATCGAGCTTAAACAATAGATGCAAAAAAATTATTAATTACCAAAAAATGTGAGCAGCAAATCAGCACAGACAAAATAGGTTGTCGTCAATGCAATTAAGTGATCAGTTTCTCTACTCCAGTTTTTATACTGTTCACTGAACCTTTTCTTCAATAATTAATCTCTTTGGTAAGGTATGCTCAGAGAAATTATCCAAACAAATGAAATTAACTTTGACATTTAGAGGTGCAGTGAATTTCACTAAAAAACATAGATTTGCAACTCTATCATTTGCTTCAAACTGGTAGTTAAATGCCAATGAGTGTTTTGAAATTAAACGCTGAAACATCGTTTGTTATAGAAGTAATTGAGAAATCTGTAGCGATTGTGATGAAACAAACAAAAACATATATTACTAATAACAATCAAACTTTCACTCTTCACCTTTACATCTTTTTCCTTACTCTCATCTTCAGCCATTTGCATTTGATGCTTCAGAGACATGCACTGCGCTTCAAGGTAAACAACTTTTGTCTGAAGCGCCTCTTTTTCCTGAAATTCGAAATGACTTGGCAAAAGATAGTGCAACTAATAGCGGTTTGACACATCCAACACGTCGCAAGAGCGTTATCACTAAGCTGAAAGAACTTGCATTCAAAACATCGTATTGACCTACAGCGGTGATCCCGTTGGATGCTGTAAACATTCGCAAAACATTACTTTGGGCTTTTTCAGCGAGAACCAAGATCAGCAGCAGGGTTCCCACAATAATTTATTAGAAATTCCCTAAAGTTAAGCTTAAAATGCCCAAAATTTCATAAAAATTCCCTAGCTTTTGCACAAATCAGTATTTTACTTTCATTTACCTTTAGAGAAATTCAACAGCAAACCTACAGAATCTTGAGGTGTGATTTACCTACGAGTGTGTGATTGTTTTCCTCCATTTTCCGAGTGTTCCGAAGTCATTATGCAGTAAATGCGTAATGTAACACACTTTGTTGCTTGTTAAAAGGACATTAAAAGTTCTTAAAGCAATGGTGATTTCAAACTAACTACGTTTTGATAATGCAATCCCAATATATATCAGTAGGTTAACTACATTTCATCCCACAGTATAACATGACTTTCGCAAAAATGACGTACCGTTAAGCNATGCTTTTCACTGAAAGGTGATTAGGCTCTACCTTTCAAGCACTTTTTAATGATGGTAACTCCAGGTAGGCTTAACGCTTCTCTACGAAAAACATAGCATATAACCTTGATGTAATTGTGCACTATTTCTTTTTCCTGTAACTGACAGTAAATCACAATTTGAATTTCACTGATTTCACATCGTGAAACCCATGACCACAATTTTTCGCAGGTTTATTCCAAAAAATGAAATTTCCCTAAAAATCCCTAGATTCCTCAAATCCCCAGATTTTCTCCAAAAGATGATGAAATTCCCAATCCAGGGACAAATTCCCCAAAAGCGGGAACCCTGGTCAGCAGACTCAGCAGAATGGAAGACGGGCGACTGCCAAAGGACATTCTGCACGCCCAGTTTGAAAACGCACCCTGCAGAACAGGCCATCGCAAGCTTCGCTACAAGGCCATAGCCAAGCATGACCTGCCAGTGTTTGGTAGCCTCTGTGTTCCTAGAAGACGATAGCTGCGAACCGAGAGGCATTATGACAGAGAGAAATAAACTATTGAAAACATTGTTACATATCTCGAAATTGAGCAAATAGAAAATCAGAATCTTGAGAAAACGTCTACACAAAAAAAATTTTCAAAGCAATTGTTCTTTTACCTGTTTCACATCGGCGAGTTCCCGCATTAAGTCATCAAGTTCTTCTGTGCCATGTTGAAAGCAGTTAAACAGTGCGCTGTCTACTTGAATCTCGTCTGCGTCAGGTCGTGATCCACTTGGAAATGAATCATTATGCTGCATGCATGAAAATTCCTTGCTTACCTTGTAATACGTTAGTAATCTCACACTAAAATTTGCTTGTTTTACACAGGCTTGTTACATTTTTCTGTAGTTTGGATGGAGAACTCTCCTTGAGGATAATAAACATTTTGCGCAACACTGAAATCACCAAAGCATTCTAAACCTAAGAGATCTACTGGGCTTTCACTGTATGCTGAAGATTTTCATAACTCACTGTTGATGAATTTACGACAACAGCATGAAATGTGATTGCAAAATGGTTTTTGCAAGTCTGACAAAAGAGATACGATCAAGTACAAAAAAGTTCAGATTTACGCTTGACTGTGCAAATCAACTATCGTTTGACTGTTTGAGAAAATTCGAAGCCTCAGTCGTACTTGAGAAGAATTTAATTTGCTGTACGAGCGCTTGCACTTAAAAAAATTATCCAAACATTTTTGGCTATTGTCTACAGCAGCTGTTAAATAATAGTGTACTACAAATCAATGAGTCTGTAACTTCGCAACGAGGTACTGATTTCATTGGCTGGTAAACGTTCAATGCTTTTGTAAGTTAAAATTGTACAACAAAAAATAGAGTGCCTGTTTTGCGGCCTATCAAGGATCAGTATGTCACTGAAACAGCCTAGATAGTCTTTTAATAATATCTGTACCAACGAACCAAGCGTAAAACAAATAAGACACATTCTTGACCTTTTACCCCTCAAGTATTGTCCTAATTTCCATCATTTAGAGATGATATTAACAGTATCTTTATCTGAAAACGATGTCAATAATGCGTTTTTCAAACAGTTATCATATCACGTAGTGGCACATTCGTGTACAACAATGTGAACGTTTTGATGAACTAGAAACAAGGCTCTGAAAATTACATTTTTGCGCGATGGTGCAGCCAGTAAATGCCTCAGCTGCGAATAAAGTTGGCAAAACTTTAGTTTTTTTACAAAAATACGTCCTGTTGGCAGCGTTAGGTTGCAGCAACAGTCCACAGGAATAACAAAATATTTAAATAAAGACCAACGTCCACTCAAACGTACAGTTTTCGGCCGCGCAGTAGAATCACGTGATGAAGATGACGGCCGTACGATACACACTGATGACGTTGCTTCATCTTCTTTTGAGGAAGGGAAATTTATCCGAATTTCATCATTATTTACAAATGCAACTTGAAAGTCTTTTTTGCTGGAGCTGCCCCCCATTACGAGGCAGTCATCTCCTATCCGCAGTTCAGCATTGCAACTAAACGGCAGCCATCAAATATCATATTTAATGAGAAATAAGATTGAACGGAGGTTTCAAGTTGCAAATAGAATGGAAGAAAATGTTCTTTCATAAATTGAAAAAAAATGGTTGTGTAGTAAAGTGTCCTGCAACAAATACAAATGCATCGTTTGAAATGAACTCTGTTATTACGGTTGTACTGATTCTGACCATCGGATGTTATTACCGAACAAACGTGTTTTTTAAAACATGCGCAATGTCACATACCACCATCGCAAAGAGGTAATTTCTGCACCAGACCTTATGCACCAATGATAGCAAACAATCATGGAAATAATANAANCTTTCCATGCGTGGTAATTATGAGCTTCCCAGTTCGTCCACAAGAAGGTCATGAACACAATAAAATTGTAAGTTGCAGCTTNAACGACAAATAGACACATCGCAGCAAAATGAAGCTTTTTCTGTGGCATAATATGTTAAGATATTTGAGAATTTCTATGTGATCTAACGTTATAAAGCAACGGTTACATCAACTTATTCAGTGAGAACTTACGACTTTGTATTGCGCTTCGTTCAATTGCCACTTTTTGTTGTTACGTTTCGCAGCACTTCACCGTGAAACATGCATCCAAAACATGCTGAGAACAAGCATTGTTTCGATGGCTTGCCCCAACATCGCTCTCTGCAATGGGTAGCACGGTGTGTGCGCTACGCTTGATGGTTATGTATAGTGACAGTTTAGATATCCTTTGTAAGGTTTTGACGAAAATAAAAGACTCGTGTAGACAGAACTAAAAAGTTTTATCTTTCATAAGAAAAGCAGTGGCAGCTATCCAGCATTTTAATACCACAAAGTCGTATGATTTTTCCCACCATTTCACGAATCATTTTACAATACATTGCAATAGTATGGGTTTTCCACATTATTCGAATAAGTGCCATTACCCATCAAACACCACACTAACTGTATTCAAGACTTTTCCCCAAGTTATGTGTAATATATTTCAGATTAAAAGTCCTCTGATATACAAATCATGTGCTTGTAAGCACATGGAGAAGCAATAAACATCAAATTCGTTGGATCGACACACGCAGGAAAGCGCAAAAATAAAAATAAATTAAATGTTGTAAAAGTTGCCTTTTGTTTTTTATATCTTTAGATGTGTTTTTCCTCAGCTTAATAAAACTAGGTTTCGGTTTCATCAGTTTTGATCTGGTTTTTATTCGTTTAGTTGTTCCGGTCTTCCTGTTCACAATATCAAGCAAACCTGGTTTTCCATACGCGATCCAAGGTAGATGCAATTATACAAATTGTCAAAATCAGCCACACAGTTCCCAAACCCAAACTCTAATTTTCGCAGTCACTCTTTTGAGACTTATGAGTTCGCCACTTTGCTTTTCCACTACAATCACCAACAGCTCTATGCAAGTGCAAGGCTGAGATCAGTGTTTCTCAAACATTTCTGTTCCATCGCATTCCTTACCACATTCGACACAATGCTTCAGCAAAGCCGCAGACGCTGAGTTCGAAATTTCTACAGGAATGCGAAATCCATGACGTCACAAAAATAACTTCAAAATCTGCGATTTTTAAATCTTCTATTTCATATTTATCCAAAAAAGTGCCAATGAATTTCAGATTAATGTCTTAGTACTTGTTAACACAGAATTGCCCAATCAAAAAATGAAAAATTAGTGGGAGTGCGTTGCACGCACGTACTCCGATACTCGGCGCCTATGAACAAAGCATTATAACAAGAATTTATTGCAAGAAGCAAACACATAATCTGGCCCCCAGTTTAGTGTGATAGGATTGATTGAGTGACGTTCACAAACACGTCACCAAGGTTTAAAAGAGTAACGCAAGTTTTGTGCCAACCAGTCCCGTCTCCACGGGGAGCTCTTGAGGGTTTATCCCCCCCAAACAATGCTCAAGCTCCCCAAAATTGAATTATGGATCACTACAAATCGGTTGAATTTTTATCAAATTTCAGAATGTCATGTCTGTCTGAACAGTGGCGTAGCCAGCCCAGAAATTTTTTGGGGGACAATAATTTGGGGCCCAAATTTTTTTTCTTTTAGGCGAACGACACTATTTTGTTTNGAAAAACGCTTCTCAAAACACAAAATAACACTATTTTTAAAAACGTTTGCGGAGCATGGCCCCTTTGGATGCCCTCTGGCTACGCCTATGCCCNTGAATAAACGTAAAGCTCCCCTATTGAAAACTTTCTGGCGACGATTCTGGTGCCAACACCATCAGCAAGAATGTGGCCAAGAAATGTATCGCACGCTCCACCTAATCCTAACGAAACCAGATTTCACTCTCAGAAACTCCAAATCCGCTATCTACTCCTTACGTTACATAATGTACTGAAATTCATCATACCAACAGCAATTACTACGGCAGGGGTCAACAACGTGGTGCCCACGAACATCAAGTCGCCCGCAACGACCATGTAAGTTGTCCGCAGGCCTGTTCTAAACATAACATTAGCATGACTAATGTCTTCACATTAACAAATTTCAATACTAATAACCAAAGGTAAATTAAGCAAAATTTTTATTTCGTAAGTTTTTATCAAACTAGTAGTCCTTCGCATTAATCGGTACACAAGAAGTAGCTCACAATTTCAAAAAGGTTGGTGACCCTGTACTGCGGTACAGTAGCGGTAATAACGTTCCAGTGAAATACCCGTTTGTGTTATGCAAGTTTGGTTATATAACTCAAATGAAAATGGCGCTCACTTATTCCTTAAGAGGCTGTTCTGGAAGGGTACTAATTCAATCTGTTAAGTTATGCATGGTTTGGACCAAGACATCGATATATGAACCTGATAAAGTTATTTAGGGTGTAAGAAGATGATTATTTGCATTATAATAGTAGCCTAATAAAGTTAGGTAAATGATCATTTGGAGTTGTTGCTCCTTTTGTATATTTATCATGTAGGTACCCCGGGAAGATACAAATATGATTTTGATTTTGTTTCTACTCTGTGCCTTTGCTTGTTCATCTTACCTTGTTTATTTTTGTGAGTTTTATTATTTGTGTGCGTATGAGTTTCCTGAATAAAGAGAACCTTTCTCCTATCGCCCATTTGTGTTTTCCCCTTGCGTTTCGGCATAGCCCGCTTTAAGAACCACCCACTTCTAATTTTGGAGTGTTATAAAATTACCTAGATTTTTCTCCGTGATATAGCCATCGTTAGACAGATGAAACATCTACTAAAATTTTTGAATCTTTCACACAAACTATTCCTAAAACATTATGCTAAGAACAGGATAAAAAAATCAACGATTTGAAGTTTTCGTATTTACCTAGGAGAAGACGAAGAGAACAAATGGCTAGAGCGCTGCGCACTTTATTTTCAGAACGAGAAACTTAGATTTAGTTGAAAACTGCTTGGAAAGCACAGTGAAAAGACCCCTCGTACAAATTGAACAACGTGTTTGAGAAGTTATTGATCAACTCTATGACAGCAGTCATGGTGGATGTAATCGGCTTTTATCACGTTCATACCTTTGGAAGCAAACATAATAATATTAATTCTTATAAAACTGTGTTTTCCATAAAAATTCAATTTTCACAGCACACCTGTTTAAGTATAGTGATTTCTTTGCGCTAAAAACACATTTTGTAGAAGGATTAACTTGTTATTAGTAATGCACAAATGGTGTAACTTTATTTTTGGTGTTAATTATTGAAAAAGTTTGTTAATAGATCAGGCAAAGAAACAGAAAAGTGCAACTAAAATCAACCTCAAGCATTTCATATTCATCATTTCAGGCTTTTCTGTTATTTTATCACATGTGCACTGACGTACACTCCTCAGCGACAAAAACCAAGCCTATGACCTTCTAAATGATCAACTTCTGATGTGATCATAAAGATAAATATCATCCCATATTTCCTTGCTGCTGTAAAATATTTAAGGAGTGACCAGATTCCAGACGAGCAGGCAAACATTTAGTTTGTTCTTTTACATGCGCATTTTGTGTCGAATTTACCACATTGAAAATATTGGTTTATTTTCAATGAATTGCTGCATCATTGATTCCTTGCGCACAAGGGTGGTTGATACACATGGCATCGATACAAATTGCAATTTTGCAAGCGCGACTGTTGTGATTAAATTCTTTTTGAGAAGATAACAAAGGCAAAAGATTTACTGTGAAGGAAATTACTTGATTCAGAAATCTGCCTATTTTCTAAACTGGTAGCTTATACTCTTTTTATCAACTGAAAATACCAAGCTTCTAGGCGTTTTGGAATTAAGGAGAAAAAAATCTCCTTCTGACCTTGTCTTTTTACGTCTTCGAAAACTCTTTAAATTCGGAAAAATATCTTAATATTACTGCTAGTAACGTTTATTGATTATGGCAATGTTATTCTAATTCTGTATATGAAACAATTCAACACTTTCTGCTTGGGTGGTGGCTAATTCACGCGAACCTGTGTAAAAGCCAAACTTAATTGCAATTTTTGTGTTACCTCTTGCAGAATGGTGAGGTTTGAAATCACAATTGGTCTAATGACATGCCTATGTGCCTCTACTCCTGTATTTGGTCTAGCACAGCCTTGCTTGTACCTTTACATGCTCTCATTGCGCTCGCATTCTGTTAAAGTATTTTATTTGTGGTTTGAGATTGTTCTGGTTTTATGAATCGCAATTAAACTTTTATGCGTGGTCAGTGGGGCGTGATGTATAGCGATGCCAAAGTAGAACACACTAACCAACAATAAAGTCCACTTTCTACGGTCCAACTGTACTTCAAAGTCAAATGTTTGTGCACACCGGGTGTACATGACATTGTCGAGATTTTTTCCCTTGAGTCAAGCAAATTCCGATTATATTAAACGGGTTTAGGGAAGATGAGTTTGTAAAAACCTTGCAGCCTTTTTGAAAACCTTGCAGTGTTTTGAAACCTTTGAAATCTATTAAAAACCTTTGCAGTCTTTTTAAAACCCTTACAGACTTTCTTAAACCTTTGCAGTCTGCCTTAATGCAAGCAGCCGACTGAACTGCTCAACTTGCTTGTAGAGGAAGCAATACAGAAATGATACACTGAGAAGCACGGCGTCCTTTCACACTGTTGCACTGGTTTATGCTTCGTTTACCAAGCAAAGCGACTTCACTAAAACAAACGCTGACCCTGAGGCTTAAGAATGTAAACAATGACATGCGACCAACGCTCTTGTGGAACTACATATATAGTGCCTATATGCACAGCTGCATATCAAGTCATGTGATCCTTTTATAGTAAGTTCAGGGATTCACGTTACCTTGCCTTTACAGTCGTAAAAAGTCATATTGCTGTGATAGAAAAATATCCGCATTATGCTTCGCATAGACTTTATTGTGTTTGACAATTAACTCACTGTAAAATTGTTGTTGATCTCTGAAATTCTGGACTTAGGCTGGCACAAAAAGCAACTGACAATGCCATCACGGTGAGACACATGGTGACCGATATACGCTTGGGCTTGTAGTGAACATACTACAAAGGTATCAGTCTGCTCAATATAGCAGGTATTTAAGCCACATAACAACATTTCATTCGTAATGTGCTTGATTGTTATGAATGGAATATAACACACATCACCTGTGCTGCAATATGTTAGAGGATTTCAACACCCACATTTTAAACGCTTGTCTTTGCCGTACTTTGGCCAAACATCGCTGATAGCTTTGATGAGTTCGGATATGGAGCAGGCATAGTCAATCTCAAAACGTCTCAGTTGTTCAAAACCAGTTTATTACTTTTACTCAACGAACGCTACGTTGCCCACAGAAACCTCAAGCAAGCTAATATTGCCAAATGTGGGCAATTGAAACTCTGCGGTTTTCTTTTCAGCAAAATAATGCGAAACATTTTACAGTAGAAAACTGTTGTTTTGAAATCTGACTCTAAAGGCACTTTCTGGTTACTTAAGGTTTGCAGTTCAGATGTTGGCCTTTATGATACTAGGTTCACATCATTTTAGCAGTAGTTGGTCTCAGCCTTTAATTGGTAGAGGTAGCTGATCTTAATGATTTATGAAAGGCTGATTTATTGCAACTGTTAACGAAAACTGCAGTTCAAATAACACCAAATAATGCCAACGTTTTTGCATGCTTGTCAACTCTCCCATGGAAGCCAAGAAACTTCACGAAGTTTGAAAACTCTTTTTCCAGGCAGGCCTGCAAAATACTAACATGTTTATTGCATTATGTTTGAATCCTTCCGCATGCACTACGATACAGTTTTCACACTTCGTACGCAACTTTCACACACAGCCTAATCTGTAATGTTTTGTGCTTTGAACTGCAAAAGTTTAGTGTGACAGAAATATGGCCTATGTCAAAAATACGACACTCACATTGGCTACTGAACTTGCACATCATTCTGCAACAGAAGTTGTTGCTCATTATTCGCGCTCCTCCACATACACTGGCAAAATGCTTCACCAACATTTCTCCTACCATTCAACACCGTCGTGCAACGCAATGTAGAGCTTTTGGTGAAACATTGGCTGAACATAAAGTTCATAGAGTGTAAATATGGTCTGTGAACAGGGTAGTTACATCATTTACCTCGACGCTGTACTTGCGGTATTTACGTCATTGACGACATTACTTGAGCACACAGTGAACCGCAGCTCAGTCACTCTTTCGATCCTTTTGTTACACTGACGTCATTGGGTTGATTTATTCAAAAATGTAAAGATTGGCACAAGACCACTGTGTGCCTTCTACCAGATATTTTATAAAAAAAGTTTTATGAAAACTTCTACCACAATCTTTTACAGATTTGCGACTCGTGTATATGTTGTCAGGCGTATATTTGGTACAGCAGTTGTGTGCAATTCTGCCACATTGTACTCAATATGCCTCTACACTAGTGTTCGTTACCACGACAAGGCCAGCACCAGGGTACCAGGGTAATTCGTTTGGTGAATCACCATGGAGAGAGAGTCCCAAGCTATGAGAGGGCTGAAATGTCTTCTGAATATTTGTGGTGACTATGATGCTGAACACGAAATCGCTTTTAATTGCAACAAAATATTTGGTGTTCTTTTTTGCCCAAAAAAGTATAAACAACCTGCTCCATCAAATGTTTTTCTGCACGGTGTGCGTGTGCAATGTTTGACCAAGTGAAATTCCTTGATTTATGGATAAACGCCTTACTGAAGGATGATGATGATATTCAGAGACAAGTGAAATCACTGTACTGTGTAGCAAACAAACTCAGAGGCACTTTTGATCAGTGCTCTCCTGCAGTAAGAAACACTCTACTTCGTGCCTATAGCATGCCAGTGTATGCTTGCCAATTGCGGAGCAAATACACCCAGACTAGTATGAAGCGCGTACGTGCTGCCTATAATGATGTCTACCGAATCATTCATTACATACCCGGAAACGTAAGTGTTCGCCCACACCAGGTTAGCCATTGTGTCAGGACCTTTGATGCCTTCCTGAGAAACAATTTGTATCGATTTTGTATGCGCTGCACATCTTCATCTAACTTTTTTATCCGATCGCTTCAAATGTTTGATGCTTTTTACAAACCTTCATTTTTCGTCAATTATTCAACGCTCCATGATGGTGACTATCTGAAATAGTTGTTGGTGCATTGTTTCAAAGTTCACGTCTCATCAGTATTGCTTTTGTGTAGTAACAAATGTGTCTGCAATGTGTACAAACCAAGCATACAAAAGTAAGAAATAAAACTGGTAAAATGCCAATTGCCACATCCTGCTTTAAAATGTAGGAAAATTAATTGGCTGTCAATCTCTGACAAATGCTTTGCGAGAATTTGAAGCCTTGATCGGAACAGCTTGCATGCCTCTGAGCGCCAACGTGCACACCCATTTGACTTATCTTTCACTTTTCTTTTCTCTGTGAGCTGTTTGTCTCAAAATTTTGATGTCAGAATGCCTTCATTTCTCTCCCACTACTGGATCCCTGCATTGTGACGGGTGAATGACGATACAAATGGGGTACTGTTAAAGTGTTTTGCTCCTGTCAACGTTGGTCGTGTGCAAAAATTTTTACTGCAATGCGCTACTGTATGGCTAGCCATTATTTATGCTCTTGTGTTGTGTGATTGCGTCTGTTAGATATGGACCACGAGTCTGTTATCAGGGCCGGCCCTAGCAGATGCGGGGCCCAATAAAGACCTGGGCGCGGGGCCTCTCTGAGCAGTGATTTTATGACGTCATCGTGTTCAGTCAACCGTGTTACGATCGTGGTAGAGCGCAGATATACAGTGCAGCGCTAAGACGAGAATTGAGCAGGTTTGCTAACGTTCGAGAGGAAATTTGCTTGTTCTGACGTGAGCGTTCTTTGTTAACAATGAAATCTATATCGCGTTTCTACTGAATTCTCAAGCGCAAGGTGTATCTGGCAAAAATGAACAATCTACCCAAACACCATAGCGCGGGCCCAATGCAGCTGCATCGGTTGCATCGGCTTAAGGCCGGCCCTGTCTGTAACATAAAAACTATTATTATATTATTATAAAGGTGTCTTATGGAAAGCGATAGGTCTGATTGTGAAGGTCTGCATTTGATTCAAACAATCTTCTTAAATATTAAAAGCATCCAGCAATCGATCAAAACTTGAACGCTAAGTTAAAGCTTTCTAGTAACGCAAATGCAACTTCTGCTTCATCTGATCTGTGATGAAGACTCGTCCATTGCTAGAGTTAAATGCGATCGTGGAATATGCTGTATGATTTTTATGATATAATTTATGAGATAACATCTCACTTCCGCAATATGATAAATTATTGGTAACGAGTTATGCACAAGAAAAAACGTTGTCGCCATACGTGACGATGAACGTGAATGAAAAGGAACAAATAAAACGTCGTCTTCGGAAGCTTCTTATTCCATTTTCTTAAAACTGCTAAATTTGGATTTGGCTCTTCTCTGGAAAATAAATATGTACAGGGGTTCGCAAGTACAAAAAGCTTGGGAACCACTGTCCAAGCCTTCGAATAGTATCACACACACAAATGGAATTACATGCAGATTCAAATTCCAAGTTGCTATTGGCACTAAACAACTGTTTTGTCGAGTTAATGACTGTTACGCAGTTTCTTTGCGTACTGTTGATTGCTTCGCTTAAATTTTTTTG
>JGI24021J15306_10007947_pt1 | contig 12992 bp, 8 predicted proteins | sample Ectturendosymbi1_FD_15306 | JGI IMG/M metagenome (IMG submission 15306) | reverse complement strand
AGCTTGAGTTGCTTTAAATCTCGCACCTTAACTTTGCATTTCAGTGCAGGAATGCTGGTTATGTTAAGTAATAAGTAGGTATTGCAGCTTATTACATGTACGAACGTATGCATCCTTGTACGAACGTATGCAAGAATGCCTAACCGAGCAGTTCCTTTCGATGCACTTTTTCTATGACAGCGTTATTCTTTTTACAAAACGGTGCTCATCTCCAAGCGAGCACTTTTCTTTCAATGTGCTCTTTCTGTGAGAGCATTCACTTTGTGCACCTGAAGGTGCTGAGAGGTGGTGAGCTGCGTTTGGTGAGAACAGTTGCAATGGTCAGACTTGACGAGATCCTCTTTTAAATTTTAAGCAAAAAATGGCACGAACAGTGAGACCACCACCACAAGTTTACTGAAGCCCATCGTCTGCACAAACCAATGTTATTATCAAACCAGTATAATTTAGACCTGAAACCACCTAGCTTTATATGACGCCAAAGAATTCATGCCTTGCAGTAGCCTAGCTTTTGTCGGGATTACTGAAACAGAACACCAAGTTTTTCATCAGACAGGATACCATGTTTTCCTCTGACACTCTTCAGCGCTAGATATGCATGCAGATTTAGCTATATATGTGCAGAGATAGCTAAGTGCGCGCAGAGATAGCTAAATGCGCGCAAAGATAGCTATCTCTGTGCAGAGATAGCTAAATGCGCGCAAAGATAGCTATCTCTGCACAGAGATAGCTAAATATGCGCAGAGATAGCAGTTTTTGTGCTAAATCTGTCAGATATATTTTTACGAACGGCGCCCCATATATTAGCATCAACTAGTTAGATGTTTCAGTCATTCATTTATTTGAGTAAACGTCTTTTTAATTTTTGAGTAAAAACTTATTTCATGAGTCACAGTTTTTTTTTGTCGCCACTAGCATTCTTGACGTCAGTCAGTTTGTTAAGATGTTATGATTTATGAGCTTGTGTTACGCAATATTGATTGTAGTCTTGAGTTTGTTTTTTCTCCGCTGTTACTTCAGCCATTCAACTTTTCACCGGTAAGCTTTGCTTGCAATTTTCAGGACTGAGGATGCGTAATTTTACTTGAAATCGATTTCCTATTAAAAATTTGCTGATCGATTCCTTGCTTACAACCATCGTGGAAAGTACATGCTTAAATATATGAAGTCTGAGATTAAGCTATTGTAGCATGAGCAATAAGCATCTTTTAAATTACTTTTTGTTAAGGGCATAGCCCAAAATTTTGGACGGCAATTCTTAAAACTTGGAGCAAAAATTGTCGTGAACGCGTAAAACCAATTATTTATTCGAGTTGGCAAATCTCGAACTCAAATTATTTTTCCACTACGCGCCTGCTATGAATGCATTTTATTCGCGTAGCTTTTCTTGCCGTGAACTGGTGAATGGAATGCATCGTTTCAGTCTATGGTTGGTGTATGTTTTGCGATTAATTAATCATGTTTTTGCAACTGATCTGAAACGCGACAGATTAAAAATGTCGAAATGTAAGAGATGAAAAGAACGGCAACATTGTTGAACCTGTCGTGACAGTGGTACCGAGAACCGTATCACGTGGTTTGACGACAATCGGTGCACCGCAACACCTGGGAGCACATCTCATAAGTAGCTTGTCTTCGCTGTGGTTTTTAATTAAGTACCAAACTTCGAATACAGCATGATGTCATTAGCTAAATCGCTCACTTCAGTATTTGCCTAAATGTTAGGTTTGCTTGGTGAAAGGGAAAGCTTGTCTTTCGAAATGGAACGTGTTGCACGAAAGATAAAAATATAAGTATACCCTCAGTCAGTGGAATCATAATTTTCTGCTTCTTCAGAAAAGGCAGCCATTCTTTGTTCAGAAGTTCGTAGCGATAGGATTTGGTGAAATAGCCCAAGTACGACACGAATGCCGCTGTCAGCAGAACGTCGCCGCTTAGGGTCTGCTTTTTGATTTGCAGAGATTCGACGGATCCAGACCATCGCACTTTTTCACTTTCCAATCCTTTCACCAGCCTGCGAAAAAGCAGAAAGTGCCATGTTTTCTGTTTCACCAGATGAAATAAGAGAATATGGAAAACAAAGTTTTGACATTTTAGTATACTGAAGTGACATTCTGACTTTCGTGGTTCATGCAGGGTCAAGTCATACTGTACAGACTTCCACGCAATAGCATCAATTGTCATTTAAGAGTTAGCAGTTGACATATCGGTCTTTCATACTTAAATTTTTTTTTAATGTTTTAGTTAACAATATGTATTTCGTATATAGTATGCATTGGTATCCAGAAAGTTTTAGTGTAGGTAGGGCTTCTGCAATGATGGAATCACCATAACACCTTTGGACAAGCTTTCACTTATACCACAACGCGCAAGCATGACAAATAAATCTTAAATACAAAAAATTGTTTTACTTTTCACCTGCCATATTACTTAAAATATGAGTGCTTACTCAAACAACGTAACACAATTCAAGAGGATTCAGCGACTTCCAACAACGTACGCACCTTTGCTCATTCGGAGTAAGTAACTAACATGGCTACCGACAAGAATAGAAGATGCCACACACCTGTTAGCAAGGGTTATTGTTTTTGCAGTAGTCGCAACTTCGTTGCTGCATTTTATTTTCTCGGCCGTTGCTTCCTCGAAATTTTGCGTCAGCTCAGCAAGTTCTTTGTCTAGCTTTGCAATCTTGTTTCTTATATTTTTTAGTTTTGACTGAGCGGCCTCCAGCTCGGCGTTGGCAGCAGCAAGCGCCTGACGTTTCGGTTCGACGTCGCAGTAAACTTCGTACCTGACAACAAAAAGCTAAGTAGAAATGGAAATTTCTATTTCCTCCTGTATGAATTAAAAGTTTTCGATGTTCTGCGCGAACAACCAATGCGGTGTCATGTACCACGTTCACAACCGCTAACAAACAAATTAACTCACTGTGGTAACACAGTAGCCGCAACTTACGAAACGGTAGAGTTGGCAAGGAACAATTTATCAAAGGTAGAAGTCTAGGAACGGTGCTATGGCGAAACCCAGAAACCATTTTGATCAAACATCGTGCAGTAGCTAACTTGACAGCTTATACAGTGAAGTGTTTTATCTCATTTATACCTAGTACCTTTATTCCTCAAGGAAAAGTTTAAAGTGTTTCATTCATTGGAAGAAACGCATTATATTTTTACAAAACGGTTAAACATTCTTGAAAGGTTTGGAGTGCGTCCCGAACCTCAACAAGATTTTTGATTTTTAAATGAAAGGAAGGCCGAAATCAGCAATGTATTTTATGATGTATATAGAGTTTTATGTCACTTGACAACGGCGATCTTGTATCGCCACGACTGTTTTTTTATACAAGGTCTGATATCATGTGACTCGCTTTTGACTTCAAGACTGCTGCCTTAAATGGATATCCCCGTAGCTCTTCAGCACACCGTGCGCCTGGCAAGAAGGCTGCAGCACTATATTTATAAGGTCTCGGCAAGACCCGGCCAAGAGTCCATCTCTGCGCCGTTCATCATCGACCACTAACCCGTTCAAGTTGCCTTAAGTTAGACAAACCTAACAATCCAACATCTCCCGGAAACAATAGTTTTTAAGGCAGTATTAGGGTGCTGTCTCAACACTCCAAGTGAATGTTATCTTGGAATCGAGGGTAGCTCACATGGTATTCTCCTTTTTGGGAGTAGTCCACATTGTTTATTAATTCCTGAGGCCCCGTAGAAAATTCTGGTCATACCTTCAACAGAAGTAAAAAATTAAAGCAGAAAGAAAGTTACAATAAACTCGCTTTATACTTTTACTGTAGTGTGTTCACGAGTGGTATGCGGGCACGCATCGCCTTACTCTGCGCCAGGGGCCACTTTCGTGGTGAATGCTGCAACAGTGACAAGTCAGTGGCTGCACCGCGTGTGAAGATTTCCATCCATGAACGCTGCGCACGAGGCTGGATAGTTGTCAAGTACCGTTGTAACTCGCAAGTTTTCTGTTTGATCCGACCAGAAATAAAACTCACGCTACTACTTTCAGAGACGCGTGCTCTATACCCAGTGTGACACGGTGGCGTATCTAGAGGTTTGATCCAGGGGGAGAAAAGTTCAGCTGAAGGGGCCCGCTGGTCATCGTAGGGGGGGCACTAGGCAAAACTCGGAAAAATGTTAAGAAATGATAGTGAATCTCTGGATGTCGTGGATGTCCGTACTAGATAAAAACGTGAAAAAAAACGAAAAACGCAAAAAATCAACAAATTAAAGAATACTAAAGATCAAAATGTCAACTGAAGGGGGCCCAGGATTTACATTTAGCTTGCCAGGGTGGACGGCTCGCCCCCTTGTCGCCCCGTCAGTTACGCCACTGGTGTAACACTAAGACTAAAGCAGTAGATTCAGAAATTCAAAACTATTCACAACCAGATAGTAAACCACGTAGCTTTGCCCTGAGTCATTCCAACATCAAAATAAAGAGGCGTGAATGTAGTCTGAGTGAAACCACCATTGTTCCTTGTCGTGACACCGACCAAATTTTCAAAACGGAAACTACATACGAAAAATTCACCCTGATAGTTCACATACCATTTTACGATGTTGATCGACCACGCACACAAGCCGGCAGCGGCGAAGGATATTTTTCTCACTTCATCCGGGTTGAAGTCCTTGTCTGCCATGTATTGGCGAGCAGCTCTCAAACAGTTTTCGTGAATGTGCTCTTTGTCGTAGTTGATGAGGGAATCCAGAAACTGTTCCACCTGTAGCGATATTTACTAAGTGCCATAAAAACTAAATTTTCACTAGTGTTCCGTTGTAACGATCTCAGTCATCTGGAATTTAATCAGTGGTCTTGTTTGCAAATCGGACGGAGGTAACACTGCCGCAGTTCGCTTTGAGGTAAGTGATATCGTGCTGGAGCAACATGCAAACTGCACAGTGGTGACGCATCTGAACGATTGTTGATCGTATCGGATAACTTGGCGAAGTAACACCGAAGACCATGTTAGCGTATATTCCAGGTGACTTCGTAAATTTGCGCAATCACATTAAGTATATTAAGTCATGTGAATTATACGAAAGCTTATTCAAAGCAACAACAACTGTATAAGCAAAAATTAATCTTCAGATTCTTTCGTCAAATGAACGTCATTGGTCATAGTTCAGTGAGCATTCTTGCTACTGTAGTTAGACTTCGGGATTTTCGTACTCTGAAATTCCAGCATCATGACACGAATACGATTACATGCCAATAGTGATCCACATCAGCTTCCCTAAAAGTAATGTGAAGTAGCACATGTAAGCAAATTAAGATCAAGCTTCAAATAGCATCAACCGTCGGTTTGTCCTCCTGGCAGGGCAAACAATAAAATGCAAATATGTTTTGTTAGACAATATCATTAACACCTTTCACGTTGCTGTCACCAACCGCATGGTTTTCATTCAGTTGGCCGAGGAAGTCACAGAAACGTGACACAATTCAGCGTTAGCAGCAAATCAGCAAACGCGTGTCAGTTACAACACATGTCATGGCGAAAACATACCCTGCCCATGAATTTCCGACAATCCTTCCAGGCCCGTTCTTTGGGAATCCTTCCTTCATGAGCGCAGAGACACATAACCGCTGCAACGACATTGACCACACCCGGAGGGGGTTGAGCGAAAGTCTTCAGTTCCGTCAAGTTGTTTCTGTTTAAGGTGTTCAGAGCTTCGGTTGCCGCAACCAGAGCGGGCTCCGCTTTGATCAACTCCTCTTCGCATTGTTTCTGTCTTTCGGCAACGTCGGCAGCGATGACAGCGACCTTAAATATCAAATCAATTATTAGCGAAAGAGCTCTGCCACAGCTTCCCTTGAAATTCCTCAAACTGAAAGCAAAGCTTTTAAGGTGAGACACAAGCACTCGACAGAGCCCCTGAAGTGACGGACTGCTTATTGTGAAAGGGGTCCTTTTCCATTCTTAGCTCAGTTACAGTGCAGGGTTGAGTACTTGTCCTTCTTACAGTTTCTGTGCGTTTTAATTGCTATGGCGCGTTCATCACTGTTTCGCATGTTTCCCTTGCGCTAAACAAAGTAAAGAAAGCAGACTTTTGGTAAAACCTTTGGGTCATGTGTCGGTTTGCTATCGTCAGCCATCGAGGCGCCAAGGTTTAAACACATAGCTTGAACTAGTTGCCTTCTTTATTAGTTTTTACTTCGCTTTGTGATATTTTTTATCGGTCATGGAAAATCATCCACATATTGTAAGTATAAAATGTTTCCGCTGTATTGTTGCTATACCTCAATCGTGACGAGTTAATTCGGGCCTTTTCGCTGAAATTGAAAGAGTGGAAAATTACATAATGTAGTGAATGTCGTTTACCAGTTTGGTGCCAAACATCTCCAAATATTTGCTATTTCAATTTTATGATAGCGGTGGTTCGAAATATTTGTGTACAACGGCAATCCAGTCATTTATTGTTATGTTTTGTTTCAAAGAAAACTTCATTTGGTCCTTTCTAGCAATGCACAGACTTCGTTTCGCCATCTGATGATCTGAAAGCGGTATTCGACATCATTCGGATTCAGAAGAAGATCTCTAGAACTGCGTGTTTAAGAAATTTAAAGTTTATGAAGTTCGGACATGCATAATAAAAGCTTCGACAAGCATTGAAAAATTTCTGTAGACAACCGCGCCATGGTAAGCCACAACCTCGCAAGTTGAGCTTAACAACAACTTTGGACGGCATTAACAAGAACGAGGTATATTTCAACACGAGTCGACCTTCTTTTCTTCCTCATCAGCCCCTTCTTTTTCAGTTCCAACTTTATCAGACTGCCGAGCAACGTTGGCCAACAATTTTTCCGTCGTTTCGCTTCTGGATTTTAACTCGATTTCCTGCGATGCCAGCTTAGCTTTCAGATCATCCACCTTTGAAAAGAAACGTCCACATGAACGTACGATTAGATTGCTTTTGGCACACACAAACGAAAAGTACTGTACAACAAAATAGCAGCTGTAACTGCATCACTGGTTCGCCATAGGCATGAGGCATTATGAAAAGCCAGGTAAGTCGTATCACGTATCAGTATAGAGTGACAACATGTGTGGACTCAATGATTCAAAATTCTCACGCATCATAAACAGATGAAACGCATTTCGAGGGTATTCTACCCGAATTTTCCTGCTGCTGAAACCTTCCAAATCAACGTTTAAAAATTTATGCTAAAGCAAGCATACCTGTTCGGAGGTGCTCTGCAGCTTAAGGAGCCCGTTTTCAAGTCTTTCCATTTTTTTCGTGAGTTCGTCACTCGTGTCGTGGATGAGATGCTTGTACAAATCTATTTGCTCAAGGAAGCTTTTAGGTGTCGTGTAGTTATGCCTGAAAATCAACAGCGGGGTCGACATTATACAAGTTTAGCAGAGTGCTCTTTGTAATGTGCCATCTTTGCCAAAATTTGTGCACAACTCTTTTCTTCCACAGACACGCAGGAGGTGGGTACAGTAGGATATACTACGTAATCCCACTCTACCCTTAAATCCCACTACTGGTCCGGGCAAACTCCGCTGGGCGCTATGCTACAGATTTCACTGTGTACTTGGCCAAACAACACAGTTCAAGAATTGCATAAACTTTTGAGGAATATGCCAACCACATTGGTTACAACGATCAGCTATGTGAATCAACAGAACATTATGCAACTGACCTTACAGTGAGAAATGATTGCGTAGCGGCATGCTGCTTGATTTATTACACTGCTTTGACACACAAACTCAAGAAAGTCACAATAGTCGTGTTACATAGAAAATCAGGTCATGTCTTGCAAGACTCGCTGAATGTGTGGGTGAAGATCGTTAAACCGTCATGCAGAGAGGGGGAATTTTTCGAGTATGAATCCTTGTCATTGCATTTTATTTAAAAAAAACAATGAATATTTCAAAGTCACAACCGGATTACTGAAGCACATCATTGACCAAAATAATACAAGCTCATAGTTTGACCTCTCAGCCAAGTCGTAAGCATACTTTTGAACAGGAGAGCTTGTCAGTACCTGCCATAGGTCTTTCTCAAGCCTCAGTTAAGCGTGCATAAGTGAGTCTTCACCGTCAAGGAAAGTTGACAGGGACGCAGGGGCGTAATGAGATTAGATGGCGCCCGAGGGAAGAACCAAGTTTGGCGCCCCCATATTCGAATTTGAGGTCTTTAGGAAGCAAATGTACTGTATTGCAGAAAGTAATTGTGACATTGCTGGGACTGTTCGGCGCCTCCGTAGTGAGTCAGCGCCCCCATAGTGATTCGGCGCCCGGTGAATTGTTCCCCCCTGCCCCCTTCGTTACGCCTCTGCAGGGGTGGCAATAGCTCACTGAAAGAGCATCCGCATATAAAATGGAAGGTTGGGTGTTCGATCCATGGCCACTGCGTGAATTGCCGTAGCGCTCCTTGGGCAAAGCGTTCACCTCAACCGCCCAGGCAAGAAGCAACTGTCAGGCTTCTCCCTATAGCCAATTGCCGTCACCAAAATTAAATTAAAAGAAGAAACTGATGCACACTTTTAGCACAAGAAAGAATTCCCACCTTCTATCATTCATTTTGTATTGTTCACTTGATTCATTGACTGTGACGTGAGCGTGCGCCATAAACTTTGCAATGCTGTCAATCACTGTCTCTTGGGGTTCGCCGTCAGGTTCAGCTGCAGACAACGCAAAAATATGACGCTGAATGGAAGATATACATGTCTTCGAATCAAGGTTTGGTACAGAAAAAAATCAAACAAAAACAATGGAATAACAACATTTGCGACCAAATAGGTTTGTTTTTTAAGCAACTCAGTTGTTCCCCTTACTGCAATGTACGAATTTCCTTTGTGAATTCGGTGCATTTTGTGTGGGGATCAGTATTGCAAAAAATAGCTTCTCACAACATCCGATTTATAGAAAACGATCAAATACAAGAACGTCACAAAGCATTTTACCTTACCGTCGTGCATGCCATAACCTTTTCGAGGGTCAATTGAAAAAGATCCTAACCAGAAACTAAGGCAGCAAGCCGTGATAGAATTGTGCTAAATTTGCGAAATGAAAAGGAACAAATATTGCGTTTTGAATGCATGGTGGATGCGGTTTCGTTGCAAGTAGATCTTTTACCATTGTACCATATAGGAAAATTTCATTTTGTCGCCTTGGAAAACGGCGAAAAATACAGTTAAATACAGTTGATATGCGAGAGCACTTCACCATACTGAACTTAAGCATTCGCGAAGTGGCATTTTCTGCTTTATGTTCTAGTTTTCACTGCATAAAAAGCATTTCGAATCTGCGTCATACTTGCGTATTTCAACAAACAACAGACTTCGTAGGCGCAGCTACAGCCGGGGTTTGACATCTCAGCTCTCACATTTTTAAGCAAAATTAATAGAAGTTTATCCCAGTAAAAAAACAGAAATAGAAAAAGTTAAAGTCAAACTCTAAAACCGTAGGCTGAAAAAAAACTTCCGCATTTTCACACCTTTCTTCCGTGGGATGCCAGGTCCTACCGTCGCTGAAAAATAGCGAAGCAAATTTTTTTAAGCCGAGCGAAATCGATCAAAATAGGGCAAAANTTTGTTTATCCTTGGTAAATACTGAGAAAACCGCTTACAATTTTGATATTCGTGCAAAAGTGGTCGAACATTTTGTGGAAGTGTCATGAAGACCTTTCTTTGTCATTAGCATTTAGTCACGAATGTAACGTGGAACATGGTTGGACAAACTGGTGTGATTTAAAAAACAGAAATCTGGGCAAAAATCAGACCACCTTAGTTTCGCATAACGCTTCGCCAACTAAATTCCTTCCCTGTGTCAGGAATAAAAAACATTCCCACAAACCTTGCGATTCATCAGCTGCTAACTCTTCGATGTCAGAAACAAAACGCCGACTGACGCTGACCAACGCTTCGTGAGGCCAAGGGTGGAACCAGTCGATGGAGCAGCAGTTTACCAGGGCTGGGAACTTTCGTCCGCGAACGCGAAGCGTGGATCCAACAGGAGAGAAGCAGAGAACGATCTGAAACAAGATATTTTTCCAATGCTAATAAAAGCAAAATCAGCTACAATAAAAACATTATCATCGACAATACCTACAAGCATGATGAAACTTAGGTTTTGAAAACTTGATTTTTGCGGCGTTCCACAACTCACCCATCAGCATAAGCGTTTTGAGAAGACAATACGTAAGGTTAGTAAACTTTAGTCTGCTTTCTTAACACCAAAAGTGGCTCTTAAGAGCCCTTTTCGAAAACCCAGCTACTGTAATACGACGCGGGCTGACGACGGGTCTGCTCAACACAGAAAAAGAATAAACCGGACTTTCATGACAGAAACCTCGTATTCTTACGAACCAGTTTTATAAGTGTAAGTCTGGAGTTCCCAGCCTGTGGTGCGCGTGCCACTAGTAGTATGCGAAGGTCTTCCAGGTGGTACGCAGGTAACTTCCATTTTTTCACAGAAACCTGATTCACAGCTTTCTAGTTTACTTTTCGGGCTTTGTTTCTAAATAAACAAAGTTTCCTGTAGTTTGCTGTTCCTGTTGTGTCACAACATTATGACTTCCGATGCGCTGTTAGCAAATTTACGCCACGCATCTACCAATTGATGGAAGGTAAATAAAAAGAAAATTAAATTCAGCTGTGGTCTATTGTTGTTATTTTAATGTATATTATCTCATTAAATTCAGCTGTGGTCTATTGTTGTTATTTTAATCTCATTAAATTCAGCTGTGGTCTATTGTTGTTATTTTAATGTATATTATTCTTCTGAAGAAACTAAGAGTTCTGGAAGAAGTGATACGCGTTGACAATACGGGGTGCCTAAGCGGTACGAGATTGTGAAAAGGTTGGAAACCCCTGGTGTAAATGATCAGTTACAACAGAAATCGATAATGAAATACGACCCTTGAAGTGCATGTGAAAAATGCCTATAGGAGAGATGAAAGCAAAACTTTTAAGGAGCACTCCAGTTTTGCATTCAATTGTAGTTCGTTAGAACGTAGAGTGCATAGGATGAGGAAAGGAGCACTTCACGCAATTTGCAACGCTTGTCACGGCGACTGCTGACAAACCATACCAAAGAAATGCATACAGAGGTTGATCGCATGTTTTCAATTGCGTTTGCCCGAGCAAATTCACACAAGTCAAAGAATTTCAAAGTCAAATACCATATAATACCTAAGGAAATTGTGTTTCCTACAAAATAGTTCTCTCTCAGAGTGTTTCGCCGAGATTATCCTCAGGCGATGTTGTCCGATCGTAGCTATCAGTAACTCAGTAAATTCGTAGCAGCTTAACGATTGCATAAAATATTGCTTCAAATTCCAAGGGTTAGGCGTACTATACCCCTATGATGTACGCATTTGTATCCCTTTTCAAAATCTAAATGGCTATAACATAGAGCAGTGATTCCCAAACTTTTGCTGATCGCGTACTATTTGTGGGTCCCGTACTGTCACCACGTAACACCTTGTTCCAGGAAAAGTCAATGTGCCAAATATCATTCGATCAAAATTTGGAAAACCAGGATGGACACAAATGCGACATGAACAAAATGTCTGTGAGAAATTACAATGGCCATTTTCAAAAACCAACAAGAAAAGTACACACAAATTTCGGAATTTATTACAGAACCCAATAAGGAAAACTGTAGCTGTAAATATATGTTTTGGAAGAAAAATAGAAAGTAGGTCTATTCACGTACCATCTTGAAGGCCTTCGCGTACCGCTAGCGGTACGCGTACCACAGTTTGGGAACCACTGACATAGAGTATCATCTAAGAAAACTTGAAAAACACCTACTCCCAAGTATGTTTTGGAACTTAACGCACAAGTGTGTTCGGTGGAGAGTGGATTGTTTGCAAACCTTAATTTTACATCACCCCTTAAAAAGTTACCATTAGAATAACAACTACTGGACACAAACCTCACAAGACTTTCTAGTTCACAGTCAAAAGCAATTTGAAACTGACATGCAAATGACTCGTGCGTAAAATGTAAGCAACAACACACCTTTAACTGATTTCGAACTCTCTCCAAAAAGAAGTTCCAACAATTTTCCTTAGAATCAAACATCCCAGAAGCCCTGACTTCATTTTTCACTCCTGCAATGATTTCTTCCACTTCCTCATCGCCAAAAAGATCCGAAATCTCACCTATTATTTTACAAAAAATTTCGTGAGATTGCAGCATGTTATACTTGCTTGCGGAGATCTAGTCTACCATTATAATGATAGTGCAGAATCACTCCAGGATTCATAAGAGAAGTTATGTCTTTCAGCGTGCACTAAAGATTGAAAAATTTATACTTCTACAAAAGCCTGCTACGTATTTCCATAGCACACGATAATTCACACTTGAAGAATAGTACTCCGGTTAATATATTCTTTATAATGAGATGTACATCTCAGTGCATAATATTATTGCTTATTCCGTTTTGTGTGATGCAATACACGAAGATTTTCCACTTGTGACTACTTCTGTTTAGGCCAGCTATGTCCAACCCAAATTGCTTACTGAGCCAAAAAATATGTCACTATCATAACCAGGGCCGCACATTGAATGACGTATTAATGAGGGTCTCACTTTTAATGGCTTACTTTCATCTTAATAAACTAAGTTTAGCTTACGTTAATGCACAAAATGCGTTCGAATCCTAACTGCAACGGTGACAGACGAGATAAAGTGGCACTGAGGACCACCTGTACCAAAAATGTCAAATTCAAGATTATCAAAATAAGGACTGGTTGTCAGTATGTAAGATACTTTTACTACAGCGAAAACGTAAACTGGGTCTCACAAAACCTTCGACTGGGCCGAGGGTTGGACACAGCTGGTTTAGGCGATGCTCTCTTGCGACCTGAAACCGACAACCATCACGATGTCGTCTAATATTTTGTGCGTTAAGCACACAGAAAAACGGCACACACCCTGCAAAGCTGTCTGCAACCTTTTGCTACAGCTCGAACTCTAGTCGTCCAATAATTAGGTCCGTAACTAGGGGGGGGGGGCAGGCGGAG
>JGI24021J15306_10007938_pt1 | contig 12996 bp, 8 predicted proteins | sample Ectturendosymbi1_FD_15306 | JGI IMG/M metagenome (IMG submission 15306) | reverse complement strand
CTCATTTGCTCTAATGTTCACTAATGGTTGGTTTACTGCATGCGATGGCTTTTATGGTGCTTCTGCTTATTGGCTGAGTCATATGAAACAATAAACCCATTGTGGCCTTTCTAGCGTGTTCGTTGAACCTACTGGTCAACACCATCAACAGATGGTCCAGAAGTTGAATTGTAATGGTTTGGCGGTAGTATTCATCAAGTGTAGCAGTTCTGATGTTTTCCCTGTGAATTTCAGTTCCACACATGCGCGGACCATGTTTTTTGTATAAAAACTTGCTTATGAGAAGTTTCATTTTTAGTGAAAGAAACACATTCGGACTGCCCAAACTCAGCAGAATAAGCTTTGCATTTAATATTTTCGTCCCTATACCTGTGCAAGAAATGTTTTATTTAAAGGCTATCCAAAAAAATCATCCAATTGAGGTGATTAACTCATAGTGCTACTGTACTTAACAGTCATTTTTCCAAAGCGTATTGCTTTTTATTTAATCCTTTGTGCGCTATTACGGATATTACACAATAATGAGCCTATACAAAATTGATGAGAAAAAGCCCATCAATTAGATTTCGGATGTCCAGAGGGAATTCGCCCCTGTTACATCGAAATCCTGTTGAATAGGTTCAACAATTCATTAATGCAGAGCTACTTTTCATCAAGATCTTGATTTGATAACCGAGAACCAGTCTAAAATTAAGGCGGAGCTACTTTTCATCAAGATCCAGATTTGATAACCGAGGGACCATCGTATCAATGCAGTTCAGCCATTGGCAGGGTAAAACAAACGCTGTATGTTAATTGTTTTGGTTAGGTTTTGAACTTTTTCCTGAGTTCCACAAACAGGAAATCTCAACTTGCTGAAAGCTTACTCAGGAAGCAGATATGCTTTTTCTCTTTGAAGCTTCCCAAAGGTTGCAAGATTACTTTGATATGGTTGGTATTGGCTGGTTTTAAAGTAACCTTCTCGGTCAGTTCGTAATATCGTTTGCGTTCAGATGAGCGTTGCTTTAACACTGACATGTAGTTGGGTGATAGTGCAGCCTAAATCTAATTCTAAACAAAACACAAATGGCTTTTGAAAACGAATTACGGCGTTATAGACATGAAACACGCTAAAATAACTATCCAGTGTTTGTATTGAACTCCTTTTTATGTGAACTCCAATTTTTCTAAACGTTACGCACAAGAGCAAGCTTGGTGCCAATACTAAGCTGTTCTAAAGTAAACCATCGCAATGAAGCTTTTGAAAAAATACTTTTAAATCGTAGCGTGAAGTTGTTACGCATTCAGCAATAACTAACCCCTCATTGATTTTAAAAATACCTTTCTGCAAATTGACCGACTTCACAAAATTTGTCCTAAAATCGATTCATATTTAACTGGTAGCTTTTCTAAAATCGGAAATGAAGTCATGATACACGAAAAATCTTGTTAACTGTTTCTATCATTGAGATGTAAAACAAATTGCTTGTTTAAAAAATTCTTAATTAAATACACCTCGTACCATTACTTTGGAGAAGAAATGTAGTGAAAGTGGCTGTAAACAAGCTTTTGACAGATAAATTTTTGCTTATTGTGCAAACTTGTGTCGATATATCCTAATCCAGTGTTTTTCAACCGGGTTCCGCACAGGGTTGCGGAGTCGGAGTTAAAATATCCGACTCCAACTCCGACCTTTCCAAAATTTCCAACTCCGACTCCTTAACATACAGGGAATTAAATATGGCTGTTAAAATCAAGGGAAATCGTGGTGCACAGCAAGAAATCTCTGTTTCAACAAAAGTTCCAAAAGAAACTGTACCATTTCAACAGGAATTCCCAATTTAAGACTGTGACTTAAAATATGATCCAGTGAGACATCCCGAGTCGGAGTCGGACAAAAAATCCGACTCCAACTCCGACTTCCAGTGTTGATAGTAATCCGACTCCGACTCCATCTAAAAACCTCCGACTCCTCCAGCTCCGACTCCCCAGCCCTGGTTCCGCGGAACCTTGGGGTTCCGTGCATGGCTGCCAGAGGTTTTGCCGAAACAGACCGAAATTGCCTGGAACGAAATTCGCAACAGCAATTATATGACTTTGTAGCAATATGGACACTTGGATCATTGCTTAGGGTTGCATGAACAACGCAAACATTTGCGGAAGGTTCCGGTGCAGCAAAAAGGTTGAAAAACACTGCCCTAACCATTGATCTTCCCATATCTGTTCCAAACTATCGTCACAAAATATAATAAAACAAACTATATCTTAAAATAACTCAAAAATTTTGACTGAAATAAGTGGCACTATGCAGGCGTAAATCAGCTCTTACGATTACGATTATGATCGTGTAGGATATTTGGAAAGGTTGCCGCCTAAAGTGCACAGAAACAACAGCGAGCAAACTGTGGCTACAGATAAAGCACCCCTTGGCCAATGATTCATTGATTTGTTGTGACATGCAATACCACAGTGAAGTCACCGGTCTTTCAAAAAGACAATTGCAGCAATTGCTCGTTTGTTGCACGGTAATACGACACCACTTAGGGTGCGTAAAGTCTGTCACGGTTAGGAACAACAGTAATTGAACATCTCGGTGGCTTTTGGCCCGTTTTACAAGGCTTGTCCAAAAATGAGCTTGTTTGCAATATGTATGGGGATGGTAACACAACGCACATCTCTCTAAAAATTAAGAACTCATAAAAACATGTAATCGCCCAAAAAACTCGTTGCTAAAATTATGGTCAAATTTTTAGTTTGGTCTAGGAACTAAATTTGATTTGGTAAAGATGTATCAATTTTTTCGACGGTCACAGTCAGGCTGGCGAATAGAACGCTTTTCTCTTGGATCGAGTGTAAAAGAAACGTATAAATCTGTAATTGTCTGCCTCGTGGACCACGAGATTATATTTTTGGGTTGGAGAAATGAGCACAGTCACAGAGACCTCAGAAAAGTTACTTCATTTGCTGCTAAAGTGAGCTACTGTCCTTACTTTATACAGCTGCTTTCATTTAAAAGCTGGATAAATTATTATTTGCCGCACATGTAGTTGTGATTATGAACATCATTTATTACAACGCAAGTGTTTGAAGATCTTTAGAAGGACATCTTGTTTGTCTTATTGTGCAAAATAGGTTTGAGCGAAATCGCCTTACTTGTAAAGTAAACAAAACTGCTCTTAACGAATTTACTTCAAATTGAACTATCACAGGATTCTGATAACTCACACCGCACGCAAGAGAAACTTTGCTCAGCGCTGGAAATTTTCTTTCGTCAGAAGAGAATCAACGCCAGATGAAAGATAAAGCCAAAAGACTATCAACATAATGTATCTCGTTTCTTCATTTTTCAAGCCAAGATCCAATGGGTCGTGATGCATCACATTAAGCACATGCTAAAAAAATTTATGTGGCATTCAACGTTTGGGCTGCAAGAGTTTTTTTTATATAGTAGCATGTTATCGGGTCGTTTCTGTGCTTTTCGTATCTGAACTCTGAGTAACTATAAGTTGGTTTTGTTTACGGCATATTCTGTCAGGTTCGTTTATCAGTAGCGGCAAGACAGTAGAACGCGTTGGCGCTCTTTCAGAATCTTGTATCAAATGAATTTCCTTTTTTCATGCGTGATAAGCAATTCTTACTGCAGCTTTTGTTGTTGTTTTTTCCAAAGCGCATTATCTGCAGAAGCCGATTATCTATATTTTCTAATATTCTATTAGCCTATTAGAATAATGAAATGGTATTTTCGAAGGTCTTTTCCGTTTTTGTCAACCACCATCTGGAGTTTCTAATAAAGACGGCAAATATTCTGCTCATTTTACTTTTTATGAGGATGTACTGGACGAGAAAATAAAAAGACGTCTTTTTAAATGCTGGCTGATATTTTGTTGCTTCTNGTTTGCATATAAATATTCCTCTTTAAGCTGTTTGGCTCTGAAGCAATGTTGAGGACCGTAACACTCCATATCCACATTGCATTATTTATTTATGTGGATTTCCATTACGGAATGCAACAGAGCTGTTTTATCAAAACCTCAATCGGGCATCGTTCCACAATCCATGTGACATTCTTTTGGCTTGATCGTGCATACCGCGACCATGACCGACAGCAGGAAGGGCAATTCGGAAATTTCTTCCTTCTCCAACCTGGAAGACCCACTTTGTATAGAAGTCAAAGTGAAGCGAATACGCATTCTTGATATTGAAACGCACGACGTATCTTATTTCAAACAATTTGTATATCGCAAAAAACACAAAACCGTTAGGAAATATTTCTGCTAAAGCAATTAGCCGCAAACACTTTCGTGCGAAATTTAACAACTGTTTTTGACTCTGCTTTTTGTGAGATATTTTACACAAACTTCAAGGCAAGATCACTTAGGCGATCGGTATTCAGAGGTAAAAAATATTTGATTTTTATAGGATATGTCGCTTGCTGAAGTTTTGCTGTTTTTCATTGATAGATTGTCAATACAGAGCGAAGAGGTTAAGCTGAGCTCTACGTCAAAACCAAAAAAAACTTACATTTATTTTGGCTTCAGATGCCTATGATATAAATTTACAGCTTGCAGCTATTTCGGAGAAAGCTGTTGCGATAGAGTGCTCAAAGCTTATTAGTACTTCTTTTCGATTATCATTTTTAGATTGTCCTGCTGCAATATTGAAAAATCAGCTAAGTGCGTAAGCTCTCGGCATTTCATTGCTTTTGCAAGTTTTAAGAGAAATATTTTCCTCTCAGTGAAAAATAAATGACAATTCGCAAATAATAAATACTTAAAAAAGGCATTTTTTTCTGATGCACTGAAATAAATCGAACAAACTGTAGGTGATGTACCAACAATTTTCAAAGGCAAGCATTTCAATGATTTCTGATCGGACAAGGTAGCAAAAGAAAATTGGTAGATGTTTTAAGTTTTTGCTCATCCAATTCTGGGCAATAAACAGTATTTTACGTCGTCGAAAATAGCAGTGTGAGTAATGCATGCAAGTTAGGTCTTACTTAACTCCAAGAAAAAAAACATATGTACGGAAATAAAACATCCTCTGCATTCCTCACCTGGGCAAAGTTAATTCTCACTCAACCCTGCTGTTCGTAGTGTAACAATCGATCCGAAGCAGCTTTAGCAGAAGCTGTCACACTCTATTTGAGACTGTACAGTATAAGTAGGGATCTCGCCCAAAGACGGCGAGCGTCCCGTTTCGGTTTCAAGTTAACAAAAAAACAGAAGAAACTGAAGTAAGAGAATGACGTAAGTGGGCATACATTTGACACCGCAGTGCAAGTGCGCAAGCTTTATGATCGTGCAAAAAACACGTCCAGGTGGAATTTTATTATTCACTGACACACCAATTGCTGTGTTCGATCAAGGGGAATTGTGACAAAGCTTTGAGGAAAAACGTGTCGTGTTTTGTTTTCTGCCTACGCGGCTAATCTTCTCAGTGCATAGTGGCAATGCGCACATTGCGCGATTTATATTTTCTGTACCAGTGCAGGTAACCAGGCAAATTTTATCAAGCGAAACAGCTTTCTAGGTTATTTCCCATTTGCTACAAAGACAAGAAATCACGGTGACCTACGTAGAAATGACTTGTTTGCAGGCATAGCAAAATGTAAAAAAGTTTATATAATGCAATCTGCATATATCTGTTGCATTCCACCAACCTCCATAATTCGTATGTGTCATTTAGGCGAGTATAGGGATTTTAATCGTTGTTCTTTTTCGATGCGGCTTTCTTCTTATTACCCCATGAAATACTTATTCAGCATCATTGCAGGTAATCTGCGTTAAGATCTAAGGTTTGACATATTTGACATGTAAAAGTAAATATTATATGATGCTTGCAGCGTTGTTCATTTTCAGGTATATGTATCAATGCTTCAAACGAACCAAATTGAACCCTATTTGACTATATCGAGGACATCGTCATGGATCAAAATAAAAAACTAAAGATCTCTGCATGTCTTTAATGTCCAGAAAAATATGCTTGACTCTTATCATTTATTTGCAAAACGCAAACATCTAAAAAAGATTTCTCGATAAATTCAAAATTATTTTTTTCCTGAGAAGATTTGCCCCACTGCTCTGAAATAAAGTATTTCTAGTTCATCCAAGTTTGCACTGGTAATGAAAGTGTTTGCAAAACTTTCTGCATGACTTTGAGCGCAAAAAATACTTAAGCGGAATGATCGTTTTTGATCGAAATGCGCACATCAACCTTTTAACACTATGTTTAGGTGCTGATTAGGGCAAGACAAAATTTTCATTCAATGTATCTTGCTGATCTACGACAGTGAAATAACAGCAGCTAGGCATTTATTGTTCGCTTTGCCTGATTGGATACCTTCCGCTTTCAGTTTGAACGTGACCCACTTAGTGCTGGGCTTGAGGCGTATGTTTACGATTACAATAACATAGACTTCAGTAAAACATTGAAAACACGCTCTGCATCCATTGGCGCATGCGTGCAAAGGAACTTAGCGAGCTATTAATCGTAAACGATTTTGAAACTTGAAAGAGAAGGTTGCATTCCAAGAAATATTTACTAGAAAACGAAGATAACGTTTGTTTGTCAATGTTTCAACATACTAATGTGCCCGTATGTGCGGAGATGACGTAACTGTGAGTACCACTTGCAGTTTGACTCAGTTCATAGTCGCTGCTGGTTTCTTGCTTTGTCACGATCATTTCCTGTTTTATCATGGTTAAAGTATTCCATGCTTGTACGACGACAATACATGATTGATGTGATTAGTTGATTTTAAAACCATACACTATACTTGTCAAGATTATTGTATAAATATTATGTATTCTATCGAAAAATATCTTTTCACACAGTCATGAAACATACACTAACTATGACCTTCTCAGAGCAGACTACATACATTTTGCCTACTTAGTGGACCAATTCAGCTCTTGTTGAAACAGAATCTTTGATGTACTTGTTGATTTTAGAAATATTCCTGGACTTGGTGAGACAAAATCACTTACAGAAAAACAGATGTAAACAGCAAAAAGGTAGGTAAGGCATTGATCAAAACCCTTATTAAATTTCGATATCCACACAAGAAGCATGGACTAACATACCATCTGTTCCACTTCACTCCGAAAAAGATTACTCTTTAATCGTTTCTTATTACGAAATGCCAGTCTTGCAGGGCCCTTATAGACCTCTAAATTTATAATGTTATATCTTGACAGCAACGGCTTGACTTCTCTTGAGAAGCAATCTGTGTGTTGGAGTTGGTTGTTGATATCGCAACGCCTGGTAACTAAGGACTGCAAGCTATTGATTTTATTCTGCCAAATTCCACATAGAAAGGTGTCAAACGTCAAGCTTCAATAGAAACACATCACTGCTGGCAAGTTTGGAGACAATTGAAAGATAAGCAGTGTTATATAATTCTGCAATGTTACATTTTGTCAACATTTCAATTTGAAAAAAGGATATTTCGGCAACGGATGTATTACGATAGGTCCAGCATTGACCTGTCGCAAGACTGACTTATAAGCATCATGTCAAACTGCCGACTCGTCAAATCACTGTAGTCTGTAGCCGAATTGTTTCTTCATATTTTGTTCCCCAAACTGACACTGAATGATTTTCCTCAAATGGAAGTTTTTAAGCATAAATTGCTGCTGCCGCAAGAACACTCCCACAGGTTAAGAAATCGGTGGATGTCTGAAGCGATCGAGTAACGCTAACTCCTTTGGCGTTGTTTTCTTCAGAAAGCCTGTAACATGCTGTAACAGAAAGCAACAAGATTCCAGAGGTTGTACAGAACAAAATTCTGCAGAAACTGTCAACAACTGGAAGATGAAACTGATATGGTTTGCATATTGTACATGCAATATTGTAGCTCTTTCATTTCCGCTACCATCATTTGTTGATTTGTATGTTGCTGCCACTTCAAAAAGCTCTGCTACTTCTGCAAATTTTCTGTGTGGAAACCGAAATCACTAATTCAGTTCAAGGCATTATTTTCGTTTTCAGTTTGAATGATATGTTTTTTTCGTTACTAGATGCAGTACTAAACGTCAAACCTTTTCACATTTTAATTGACAAATAAAAACACGAAAAAAAATGTTTGCTTTGTATGGACTTTACCTAACTGGCAACGATATTTTGTATATGCGAGCTGATTTTGCATGGCTAGTGCATTTATATCTATAATGCAATCCTTTAATTCAGTCGTTCTCAACGTGACCGATGGAGACTGGCAAAATTTTGGTGAGGTTTTTGAAGATAGTATGAACCACTTTTGGTGAGAGTACAAAATGAAAATTCACTTGTTCACAATCAAACTTATTGGTAGATATTTCAAGCTGGTTCACTTGTTTACTTCCATGTTTCATTGAACTTTTATACAATACTTGTCGTTTTATTACGCCACACCTTATTGCCTACCGTTCGTGAAAAGAAAAAAGCTGCTGAGCTTTTATTTTACTTGCCAATGCAGATCAATGCTTTTCCAAAACACAGTTTTCTCCCGTCTTGTGCTGCTGGATTTGTGACATTTCTCAGTTTGTGTACAAGCGATATTTTGACAAAGAGCGATGTCCAATTTCCTTGGTTAAAAGAATGTGATGTCACTCAAGAGGCAAATACGGTTATTGCTGAACACTTTGAAATGGTGATCAATGACTTCAATGAAAGATGTCATGATCTGAAAGCAATAAAATTCCCTTCTTGGTTGACTCAACCACTTTTAGTAGATTTATCCGCAACAGGATGCCAACAGGAAGTATGTGAGTTACAGCAAGATGAATCCGTGAAAACTCTTGTTAAGATCAAAGAACCATGATGCGCTGTCCGAGGAAGGCTAAAAAATATCCCCGCGCGAGTAGTTTGACAAGGCAAAAACTGATAAGTTTTTCGTCATCTTATATGGTCGAATGTGGGTTTAGTGTTGTTGCGGATTTGCTGCATGCTAAGATAAATCAATTAGAAATAACCAAGTGTGGCCATTTCAGACTGAAACTGACTAAACTGGAACCTCGAATCAAACAGATATGAAACCAACATCAAGCACAAAGCTCCTATTAACAATGTTATTAGGTATCGCTATGAATTTGAATACACTTTGTGCATTTATAATTCATATCACGTAGTTAGCATTGTAGTGACGGAGCAAAAACGAATACTTTTGACATGTCAGGGGCGGATCCAGCCAGTAAGTTTAGGGGGTGCGATTTCAGTATTATTTGTTAGTCAAGTCTCATAACAGCATCGCTACTGTAAGTATACTTCTCAACACTGCTGTGACAAAACAATGGACGACCAAATGTCTTCACATCCCGAATGGTGTTTTCCAATTTTTACAAATTCATTGTGAAAAAAGATACTTTCGCAAGTTTTGGGGTGGCGATCGCCCCAACCTCCCCCTCTGGATCCGCCCCTGTGACATGTGGTAGTTCTGGTGACACCTAAGATTTTTTTGAAGACAAAAGTTGGGCCTGGTTCAAAAAAGGTCGAGAACCACTGCTTTAGTTCCTTCGGCTGGAAACCTGAACGCACCTGAATTTCCATTGACAAAAACGATTCTTTGATAGTTTAATAGAAATGAAATTTACAATTTAGTAATTAAAAAATTTTCTACTCAGCAGCGTTTAGATCTTGCTCATTCTCCACGGACGTCTTTGAAAACACTTGTTGCCTTCCAAGCTTGAATGCGGCAGTATAGACTGAATGTGGAAAAGGATCTCAGGCTCACTGCCTGTGACCAATCGAAGTAGTAACTTTAGGTATACAACAGAATCAAGAAATTGTTGTTCACATTTCAGGTATAACAGAGATAAGTCAAGCAGACCGACAGCAATAACTGAGGGATAGAAATACATAACTATTGGAATTTACTGTTTTCCCCAAACGTAGCTTTTCGTACAGAAGCGCCCTGAAACAATAAAAATCGGTATACTTTTTAACTTGGACTATTGACTTTTTTCATAAAAACTTAAACGCATATTGAGATTACCTAAGCGTTTGTAAAACCAATATAGTAAACCTCAAGCAACTTGTTTGGAATAGTTTTTTCTCTACCTCACTCTTAAACTAAATTTCGGAAACGAGGAACGTTATTTAAGCAAGCTTGCGCAAATGTGGTCTGCATCAAAAGAAAATTTTACTTGGAGTAACACTTGGGCTCGGTAATTGCAGCAGTTTTGCCGTAACACCAAGAGAAATTACAAAAATAATTGCTACGAATTTCTGCATTTAACAAATTAACATTCAAGAAAAGCCATGTTGCATTGGCGTTTCTGTACTGTCGGTTGTGATTGAATTAACCAACCTAACTCTCCTCAGAGTGGACTTCGATGGCCACTTCATTAGGGTCAAGGAATCGATTATACTGGTCAACAGCAAAATTTAAACGGTGATTGCAATAAGTGCCCCTAAAAGAATTTTTGACGCTGATTTCAAAAATGTTATTATTTTTTTGTAGCACATCTAGTTTTTGAGATATCTGTATGTTGTGGTTACCAGCTACCTAGCCTACCACAGGCCTATGAACAACAAAAGATATCATTGTTTTGGATTGTGACGTAACATATGATAATAATTGATGTAGCTGACATACCATTTACGAAAGTAAAGCAAGTTTACCAACCTTAACTGAGTGATTTAAATGCAAGAATCTTTTTTTTGAGTGACATATTGCTATTTCTGCGTACACAGGCATATTAAAATATTAAATCCCCATTGCACATTCCGTTCATTTGAATGAATCGTTAGATAACAATCAGACTATATTGAATGCTTTTTAGTTGGTTAAGCTGGCTACCAGTGGAGCCTGTGTGGAACTCTCAAGGTCTTAAGCTTATTAATGGGAATGCACATAGGAGTTACCAAGTAGTGCTGTTTTCTATGTTTATGGGACAACCACTCTAGGTGCTACTGCGGATCACTATGAAAAGCAACATTCGTCCACAAGAAGCTTATATGTTCTCGGAATGATCAGTGTTCAGGAGCTCAGCATCCTCCATTAGCAAATGATGATAAGTCCTGATGTCACCTCTGCATATAAAATTGGGCTTGAAAAAAATTTTTGTGAAACCAATAGCCAAATGCAATTCCAGTAGCTTTAATTTAACTAATTGTGAGACAAGTTACCTGATCTCAGAAAAGCTAAATTGAAAGAAGGAATTTTGTAGGCCTCTAGATTTGTAAAGGTTTTGACAGATCGAAACTTCAAGTTAAGAATGTCCAGTTAAGAATGCACTGGAATTACAAGTTCAGAAGGCATTCAGGTGGATATGCTCGATCTTTATAAGAAACATTAAGGCTCATTGTTTTTAAGCAGAAGTTGCAGAATTGCTTTAGCTTACATGGAGATGGTCTTGCATTTACAGTATCTCTAAAGATGCATTTTTTTCATTCACACCAATGTTTTTTGGAAAACCTTGATGTCATGAGTGGCTACCAGGGTGAATTATATTCAAGCTATGGAAGCAAGATACCAGGGGTTCTGAAAAGAATCAATCATGGTATCGCCTGCTNNATGTTGTCTCATGGTGATCCAGCCACGTTTTTTAAAAGAAAATCTTGTTCAAAACACTTGTAGAAGTTTTATGAGTTCCNCTACCAAGGCCAGGAGTCCTCNGCTTGTTTCTTCAACTTGTTTTTTTGATCATTTATAATAAATTAACAAACTTTATATGGACTGAATTATCAGGTCATTTTTCACTTGGAAACAAAAGCTAATATATTAGCGCACAACTGTCTATATACCCAAAAAAGCCTTTCGCTGTAACTCCAAAACGTGACGTGCCACAAGCCAAATCTGGAATCAGCACCCAAAAGTTATCTAAAAAACTTATGTCATATTCTCGTTTAGTACAAAAAGTGTTTTTTTGTTGACCTGTTATAACTTTGAAGTTAAAATATTTTGGAAAAACCACAGCCGGTGCCATGTTCAACGAGTAGAAATGCTACAACAGTTGAGAAGAGATGATTCAGGCCGCAACCAGTGCATAATATGCATTGAATGTTGATGAGCTGTTGTGCACAGCTATAGTAACCAGCTTCGCTTCATTATCGGGCAGACCCAGTTGCTTCAACTCATTTCTGAAACAGCTCAGTAACTTTAAATTAAAGGCCAGTTTTGCATGCACAAAAATGAGTTGAATAAAAAACCTTTACTTTGTTTTGGCCTCAACAGTTGTTTGAAAAGTCTAGTTTGATGACAGCCGCTACAGGCGAACCTTAATTCAAGCTGAATGTTGACACGTTGTAAAACGACTCTGCTCTTCCAAAACAAAGGATTGAACATCAAAAGCAGCCTGTACTGGTTGTCTGAATGATTGCGCAAAGTGTTTTCACAACAGTAGAAACAAAGAGCCGTCCCACTTTTAGAAAAAAGAATAAAAGCTTAACCATCTCGTAAATATCGCATGAACTGCTTTGAAATAGGTTTCAAGTCACCAAAAGATGAATGTCGACGCGTAATCCAAAAGTGACTTCTGCGTCGGGCGTGTCGGTCAGAGCCTATAAAAATAATTATTCTGTCGACGAACTGCTGCAAAAAACGTCGTTAAAAGCTCCACTTTCGCATGAGTTTTACCAGTGGTTCGCGTACATGCTATATTTCTACTGGTAGCAGGCACAAACCAAGTCAAGCAAAACTCGGAAACAAGTGTTGCTTAAGGAATGTCAGCATTTCAAAGACTGCTTTCAAGGTCTTGTAAGCAATATCCGTTAGAAGGTAATCGACATTAACAACATAATGCTATCTCAGGAAAGTTCATTGCAGGTAAAAATACCCAGCAACAACAAAATATTCTGAAATAATTTTTTTGTACCTGCAAAATTGATCGCTGAAGCAAAATTACAGCAGGTTGACTGGGAGACACCGGTTTAAAAAAGAAACACACATACTTCAAGGAAAAATTTGCGGTCTCCCGCACCAACAATTGTTCCCGAAATACAGTAAGAGCGGAAATGTTGATTAAATAATGTGAAATATGCGAAAGCACTGTGTTCAACAGTTATTAGTGTGCTATAATAAGCAATATCAACCACTGC
>JGI24021J15306_10007937_pt1 | contig 12996 bp, 10 predicted proteins | sample Ectturendosymbi1_FD_15306 | JGI IMG/M metagenome (IMG submission 15306) | reverse complement strand
CCGCCGCTCCGGACAATAGAGATGACATCGACCGTCAACTAGATTATGACGAAATTCAGTAAGTGTCAGTTGTTGAAGACGCCTGTGCAGTGCTGCATTCCGTTCAGGCTTCGGAATGTTTTGAATAATTCTACGGTACGATACAAGAAAAGGTCAATCTGTGAAGGAAGTTGATAGAACATGAACCGAACCGTTAAACGTTGCCCTGTGTGTAATTGTGATTCGTTCGTTTTGCAAACGACCAGTTTCAGCATCTCAGGTCGAATTCGAACTTTTGCTATATAAGATTTTCGTGCCGCGGATCGCTTTCTGTCTTCTACTTCTATCGCTAACGTTTTTCAAGTCTTTCGTTGATGGAAACTTATGTGCAACACCAGCTTCTGAAACCTCCGCAGAACAGTAGATTTTTTCAGCGCTTCTGTAACGTTGCGTCGTATCAGTCATTCCANCTCCGGCGTTTAAACAAAGTTTGAAGCAGTGAAAGAAAATCTTGTTATTTTTTTTCNGTTTATTTCGCTTGCACCTGTAAAACTTCCATGCGCCNTTGCTGTACCTTTCCTTGTACACAGTAGAAAAGTGCCTTGGCTGCGACGACAGTGANTTCTCATGCGCGTACTTTCTCCGCACAGATATCAGTCTTCGTCGCCAGATGAAAATGCAATAGTGAAAGCAGCCCGTTCGATGGGCTTTGTGTTTGCCGAACGCACTCCGATGGCTGTCACCGTGCACTCGGTAAGCCTGCCCACCTGACTGACTGATTCCTTTCAACAGTAGTTCTCAAACTTTTTGAGATCGCGTGCCACCTGATGTTTTTTCAATGTTGGAGTGTACACATCTTGGTTTCAGAAGAACGTAATTTGCTCAAATGTACTTATGATTGGTATAGCAAATAAACGAAACGTTTTTTATTTTTGGAAGCGCGTGTAAAGTGTGGGCAGAAAGACAACCTGCTTCTTGCAGTGACGTAGCGCATGTCTTTCGACGCATGGTGTTGCGCGATAATCCACAGACTCGTGACTTGGCCACCTGCCAAGTTCGCGGAAAAGAAACGATGACGACCGNGTTTAGGGATTTTTTGCATACTTTTTTGTCATAAATAAGTGGACTTCCACTTCACACCGGTCGTTTATTCGAACACAGTTGGACAAGGACGAAACGTACCAAGTGCTCAATGTCCTCGAGTTCAACAGCACGCGCAAACGAATGTCGGTGATGGTCCGGTGTCCGGACGGAAAGATCCGACTCATGTGCAAAGGAGCGGACAACGTCATTTTCGAGCGCTTGTCCGACAAGTCAAAATTTCGAGGTAAAAATGTTGTTACTGATAAGTTGGCAGTAGCTGTGAACGTTTTTTCGACAAAGTGACGGGGTAAATATTTCGTACTGTTTTTTAGTTTGCTGTAATGCATTACATCTATGGTCTAGATAGGTTGAAAAGAAATGTTAAAATGCCAAATGGTTTGCCCGGTATTTTTTAACGTACCAGCTTTTGTGAAGTGCGCCTTCGCTGTTCTCTTGTTGATGTACATCAGTATCGCGAGTGGCTGCCAGGGGTTCCGCTGAAGCATAGAAATAAAACATAGATGCGACATTTCCACCCATCTGTTGGATAGATACTTGTATCATTGCATAGGGTTCCATGAGCAACGCAAACATTTGCGGAAAGTTCCGCTGCAGCAAAAAGGTTGAAAAACACTGTTGTAGATTATAAAGGTATCTTGTTTGATCATAACCTGTTCTTAACTGTGCAAAGTCGCCCGAAGGATTCAGGTCAAACGATTTCGCAAATACCCCCACTCAAAAAGGTGGTTCGCATAATTTTGGTAAAGAAAAGTTTCACGCTATTAATTGACCGCAACCAAATATGCATCAGGCATTAGAATGGTGCATTTCTTTAATATTAACTGAAACCACTACGTTAGCTGCAAAATCCGGATATACTTGACAACCGCGCTCTATCCAACAAACGCATCTTTTAAATCTTTGCTGCCGTGAAACATGCCAGCTTACTAGTTCAAGCGAGGCCTTGCCTCTTCACGGGAAGTCACGAGACATTCTCTTCATCAAACCGCTGTCACGTCTTGTATTTTTCTGTCATTCAAGTGGTCGAGAGGGTGTTTTATACGTCCCGTCACTGTAAAGCTTTTGGCACTACCCGAGCAACATCCCCGACGCGCGCGCGTGTCAAAGAGCGTGAAGTCAGTTTCGGCGCCGTCGCGAAGATGTTTGTGCTGCGTCATGGAAAATAGTNGTGCGCAACAGAAATCTTCGGCCGCATTGACCACGTTGTCGATTTCAGTTGAGACCGAGGCGCATCTGCGGGAGTTTGCACGTGAAGGATTGCGGACGCTCTGTTTCGCGCAGGTCGAGATCGATGAAGACAGGTACCAGGTAAGTGCAAAAGACTTGGTTTGCTGGAAAGTTCTCGGATCGGTATTGATCGCGGCGCATATCTTGACACACCGTGACGCGACTTCAGTCGCCGTCTCCCACTTCTTGCTCGACGCTGACTTCCTTTCTAAGCTGCTGCTTCACGTTTTCGTTCGAAGCAGCCTCAGTTGCTTTTCTCTCTCGGGCACAATTATTTTCGCGCAGTCAACATATTTATTAGAGAGCCAGGGCACTGGTTTAGGACACGACTCGAGTCAAACGTGTGACTACGCTCATCAGACACAAATCTGCAAAGCATAAGCTGTGTTTAATCTAGGTCAAATGCATCACATAACGAAAAAAATGACTGTCTACTGCGCTGTTCCTTTCGTTGCGGCAGTCTTTGTTCAGGTGGTCTCCCTCAACGAGAAACATCGGATAAAGTTCGGTTTGATGGCGTTCCATTTGCAGCTGCTAAACTCTGGTTGGCTCAAATTCTGCCCTGTGCGGACATGACGTGATTTCCGTTTCTTTCGTTAATACTTGAGCGAGGGTCGGCTTGAGCAATCGGTCTTTTTTGATTACAGCACAGATAACATTTTTTGAGCCACACTTGTACCTCGGCGCTTTGTGGCAAAGAGAGTATTGAAAACATGTTGTCAATCGTTTCCTTTTCAGCTCCCAATTATTTTCCGAAAGTTCTTTCTAGTCCCGGGATCGGCAACCTACGGCCCTCTACCCGGTCCACCAAGCAAAACCATCCGGCCCGCAGACCCTTTATAACTTGTAGTAACTGTATGGCACGCATAGTGGTGTTATATTTTATGAATCTGCCCTCTTTGCAACATCTTGTATTGTATTTTTTTGTACTTACGAGGAACTACTTACGAGAAACCGCACTGTGCTATTAATGTACTGTACGTCGTATTTTGGGCTCTCGTTGTGAACTGTGAAAATCTGGAGTTAACAAGTTCTAACAACATCATAAACAGTAAATCGAACGGAATTGTTGGTGGAAAATTAGTACGGCCCTCCATACCTTGCAGAGTTTGTTTTCGTCCCGCAACTAGAGAAAGGTTGCCGACCCCTTTTCTAGTCCTTTCAACCCTTATTTCTAAAGCTGCATATGACCTTAGTGGCAAAAGACAGATACAATTAACAGTTCCTCGTTGAGGTACCTAACGTTAAGTTCGACTTGACTACGTCAATTTTCCGTGCTGCTAAACGATGTGAAGCGCAGGCAGCATTTTCGTGAGCCACGCATGCGCTGGCAATTTGTTGCTCATAGACCATTCACTCTTGTAGTTATTCTTTTCCTGTAATAGCTCCCAAGTTAAGTCTGAAAGTGTCGTCTGGTCCTGTTCGTGCGTTTCCTTTTTGTCCAGGACTCAAACATCTGTTCGTTCCACATCAGTGCGTCATGCTTTTCTAGGAATCAAAACTTGTGTCGCTTGTCTGTTATTGTTTTCACTGAAACAAGCAATCTTCGCACATTGAGCTAAACAAGCAGATTACTGACAACTTCGTCGCAAACCGGTCAGTAATCCCCGAAGCTGCTGCCATAAGTTTCAAAATCTGCGACATTTCGTGCAGAAATGGAACTCAGGCTCGTTCTACGAAGCTAGCACTTCGGTGAACGACCGAGAAGCGAAGCTGAGCGCCGCGTATGAGGAGGTTGAAAGGGTGAGCGCGCTTTGATTTTGACCCGCTGGTAGCTTTCCGCCATAGCGCCCCTGTCCAGCTTTCTGACAAATAAAACGCTGTTGTCAATCTTAATAGCAATAAATTGGTCGTTTTACTTAGGGGCGGATCCAGGGAGGGGCGATTGGGGCGATCGCCCCTCTAAAACGTACAAAAGTAACTTTATTCACCATGATTTTGTACAATTTGGAAAACAACATCGTCATGTTCGAAATGTCTCATTGTTCGCGATACAATGCCATTCCGTCGTCTACTGTTCTGTCACAGTAGTGTTAACTTTTTAAGTATACTTCGTCTCTCTTACAGTAGCGAAGCAGTTATGAGACTTGACTACTAAATACTCATATCGACCCTGTTCTTACTTATCGTTCTTGGAAAATGTTCACTGCAATGAATGCGCGAATTAGATGTATCGAAATGGTTTGTAACAAGTTATTCAGTTTACCTGTAAGCAATGGATCGTGGAAAGCGCACTTGCGTGCACTGCTGGGGATGCAGATTACTTGTTTTGTGCGGCTTGTTGTGTAGATAGCGAACGAGATCTTGAGATAAAGTTTTATTTTCGAAAATGAAATAAAGACTTGTAATGAAATTCGCCCACGTTGGCGGCAGACACGTACGCCGTCTTTCGGCTGCAGATAGAATCTTATGTAGCAAACAAGAGCTGAAAATGGCCCATGAAATTAGGAAAAGACAAATATATCTTTCAATGACCTTCGGAAATGGCCTTTGACCAGGATCTACATTTGCTTGGCGCGTCGGCCATCGAGGACCGACTGCAAGACGGAGTCCCGGAGACAATCGCGACCTTGGCGAAAGCCGACATAAAGATCTGGATGCTTACCGGCGATAAGCAGGAGACTGCAATTAACATCGCCCACTCCTGCCGCCTTATCTCAGGCAACATGTCCACACTTATCCTGGATGACGACTCGTTGGAGGTACAAGTGCAATTATTTACCGAAGTTTTAGTCTTTCGGCTGTGTGCGTTTTTGTTTCTGTGCTTCTCTCCTTTTACTTCTCTTTTTCAACGTTGCACTCCAAACAATTTAACTGGTTTGTAGTACGCGAACAATTTTATTCAGGTTCAAGCTTCCAGCTTAACTTTTATTAAGAAGTGTGGTTTTCCAGACAATTTAAGTTCTTGCTTGTCGCAGCGTAATTGCGGTTGCTTGAATAAACTGTCACGCAACATCGGTTGCCGGCAAGATGGTTGACTCAAACCAACTACCGGTATTTGTGCTCTGCCACAGTGTTAGTGTCATTGGCTTTTCCTCTTGTGCCAAAAGCCGCAGCCTCTGTAAACATTGCCAGCATCATACGGGGGCAGATTCATTGTGAGTTGCGGAGCCCGTTAATCGCAAGTAAACTCAGATCGGGAAATAGTGGAAGGCGTCGGCGGTGCGGCTGGATTTGCATGCAATCTACGTGAAACCCCACTCTGTACCGATACATTGCCTACCCGTTCACTTTTAACGTAGCCCAAGCTTTGACCTTCGCTTGCGTAAAGATTACAGTGCAATACTGCGTAGCCTTTCACCTTCACTTGCGTAAAGATTACAGTGCAAAACTGCGTAACCTTTGACCTTCACTTGCGTAAAGATTACAGTGCAATACTGCGTAGCCTTTGACCTTGACGTTGCGCTGTACACGGTCGCTTTTTTTCAGAAAACCCGCGAAACGATGCGCGAAGCGATCGACGAGATCGGTCAGGAAAACGTTGGTCTGGAAAACGAGTTTGCGTTGGTGATTGCGGGGACGACTCTCAAGTACGCCCTCCTCCCTGAGCTCAGGTCCAGCTTCCTTGACATCGCCCTCTCGTGCAAAGCGGTTGTTTGCTGCCGGGTCTCGCCCATGCAGAAAGCCGAGATTGTTGATCTGGTTGGTTTAAATTTTTTGTTGTTGTTTTTTTTTTTTGAAAAAGAAAAACGTTGCGTTTTGAGCAAATTAAAGTCGAGGAGTAAAACTTGCTGGGCGCTTGTGCTGCATGTCTTGTTGTGCGAAGTTGTTTCGAAAAAGTCGCAGCCGGAACGGCATAGCAGTTCGCTTGTACAGAGCGGCGGCGCGTTCGCCCACAACTGCTTTGTCCCTGTCGATTGCCTTGTTTCACTTTTTTATGTTGTCACTGCGATTGTTCGAGCTTGCAAAAGCAGCAATCCAGCGTTCATCGCGCGCTTCTCGGAACCACCATGTCTGGAAAGTTCGCGCCAGACTCAGCGGTTGCTTTATGAGCGCATCGCAACATAGCGCATCGCTTTGCACGACCGCCGTGCTGATGACGAGTTATGTTCGCTCAGGTGAAAACCAGTTGCTGCGCTATCACGCTTGCGATTGGCGACGGCGCAAATGACGTCAGCATGATACAAGCTGCGCATGTCGGGATCGGCATAAGTGGAAATGAAGGTCTGCAAGCCGCTAATTCATCGGATTATTCCATAGCCCAGGTATTGCTTTGATGTAGCACGATCGGCCCACTTCAAATCTTGTGAAGCACTGCAAGGACTTTGACGTCGCAGTTTTCCTGATGCCTGTAGAACGAGTTTGTTATCTTTTCTTTGAATGGGTTGTTACAGTCGCGCTCTTCTACTTGTTAGCGTTTTGCAAATCAATATCTCGTGAAAAATCTTCTTACCCCAGGTGGAATGATTGTGCGCAATTCCGGCGGCTCGCCGAATCAAGACAATTTTCTCTATTTTCCAGTTTGCTTACTTGAAAAAGCTTTTGCTCGTGCACGGCGCTTGGAACTACAATCGAGTGGCCAAGTGCATTCTGTTCTCGTTTTATAAGAACATCTGCCTCTACTTGAACCAGGTTCGTCGGCAGTTCTGATTAGCTTTCAAGCAACGGTGTGCTGCGCAGGCGTTCGCGTTACGCGGTTGTTATTTTCTGAACTCTTTTGTTTCTTTAACATTTTGAGCATTAAGTTCCATCCTCACGCCCGCGCCCCGGCTCATGGTCTTGTTGCCGGAGATATTTACGCGATGGAGTTTCTATTTTTTGAAAACCACTTCAAGACTCAAAGAAACCTAAACGCAATAGTTTCGATTTGGATTACCAGTTGTGTGTGGGCGGAGTGGCAGCGGGGCAGCCGACGCTGGGGTGAAAAGGTGAAAATGGTGCGGACTTTCCGCATCGTTCAGTTGATCAATGCTGTTCGCTGATACTCGCGAAACTTGTTTCACGTTTTTTGTAACGGATGCCACCGGTTGCGAAGCGCCGCAAATTTCCCAGGAACAGAAATTCGAGGAGATAAAAACCGTGGCCCGACTGTGTTTCTGTTCAGATTCACAACATGTTTAATGTGAGTGACGCGAATTGCGATCATCGAATTCACCGGTTTTTTTTTCGTTCCAGCAGATCATTCGCCGTCGTGTTTAAAAGTGAACTCAGTTTTCCAAATTCAAGATATTTCTCTGTAAACAACTGTGAAGGTTGCGTGGAATGTGTACTTGATTAGGCCAAAGGATAGCGTCCGCTTTCGCCTCTTATTGTTTCGGCGCTCATTGTACCACTCTCGTATTAATGGCTCGAGATCGCCCCACCTGGTGACAGTTTTACCGCTCATGACAAATTCGCTCTTCTTAAATGTGGGGTCGCTAGCTTCATATGTGAAAATAACACACGCTTTCTTTTTTCTTCAGCTTTGGTTCGCGTTTTTCAATGGATTTTCAGGTCAAATTCTCTTCGAAAGATGGACGATAGCGTTGTACAACGTGGTACGTTGATTTTTTTTATTGATTGCTGAGACTGCAACATCTGATGCCTTCTCATCAAAAAGCCAGGATAGTATTGCGTTAATTAACTGCCTCCGGCTTCTGTCTGGTTTGCTTCCGTTCCTTCAACGGCTGCTTGGTTAACACGTCTCTTATTCTTAAACGGTCATATATTTTGTGCCATAAAGCGCAAGAGAGCGCAAAAACATATTATTATGCAGTTATGGTTTTTTTTGTCATCCACTTTGCAGCCTCACCGCCATCATTTTTGAAAAATGCAAAAAAGAGATGCGATAAAAGAAAACGTTCAAACCTTGTTTTCCTTGCGTATCGTTTACACGACGCGATTTTTTTGTCATAAAACCCATGTTTCAAGCCAAATTGTATGAAAGTGTCATTTCTAGTTACGGACATTGCATTCCGACTCGGAGAGCCAACTGTATTCTTTCTCTTCCGCAGATGTTCACTCTTCTCCCCCCCTTCACGTTGGGTATCTTCGAGCGAACTTGCAGCAGTCACATCATGCTCAAGTACCCGCAGCTCTACTCGCTCTCGCAAACTGCAGTCAAGTATAACGCGCGCGTCTTCTGGAAAATGTTCTTCAACTCAGTCGTTCATTCGCTGCTGCTTTTCTTCTTGCCCGCTCTGGCGCTTTGGTTCGGTGAGTTGAGGTGTTATTGAACGTGTTGCACCTTTGTCGGAACCAAGTAAAAAACAATATTGAAGAAACGTATGTTAGGAAATAAAACACTGCGGAATTGTAGCAAAGAAAACGTTCACTTTTCGATCGCAGAAACATTACAGCGCATCAAGTTTTAGTGTTTGTGGGGTTATTCGCGATATCCGACGCATTTTGAAAAAGTGTAAGCGTTCAGCGTATGTGAAAAGAAAAATATTGAAAGAAACGGATAGCTTGTTCAACTTCAAAGTCTCTTTGCGTGAAACAAAAACGAAGAAAACACTCGATTTCGAAAATTGATGAATCGTTTAGAAGTTGTTTTTTTACGGTTGACGTCCGAGGAAACGGTGAACGAGTTTCGCTTCCGGGATAAACGCCCGGATTAGTGTGAAGCTTCCAGCTTTATGTTACAGACGTCTCGTTGGCAAGCGGCAAGACGGGAGGCTACCTCTTCATGGGAAATATGGTTTACACGGTGAGAACCGCAGAGCTTGTGTGCTGTCTGGCAGTTTTAATCATAGCTGTGGTTTTGCTTCTGGCAACCTACCAGGGTGCGAAGTTCGAAATTGTCAGATTTAATCGTTGATTGCTGAGGCCACAAGTTGTGTAGTCCTAGCAAACGCAAAGCTGTGCTTTCGGTTAAAATATTAACTTCCTTGTCTCTGCGATCATAGTAGTAGTTTCGTATGCACTAGTAAAAGCAAACGTTGCTTTCTCATTTCAGTACGTCGTTGTGACAGTTTGTTTAAAAGCTGGGCTCGAGTCGGCCACCTGGACCGTGGTGAGTATAATCATAATTCGATGGTGTCCACCTTAAACTGTGTCGCTCTGGTTTATTCACTTCCTTTATCTACGGTTCGGGCGTGACGTTCCGGTGAAAGCTTCATTTCTGCGACATTGCTCCCGTTGTCTTGCTCGCAATTATTTTAATACTCATGCAGCGCATCGTTCGCAGACTGTGGAGTTCCTTTTCAAAGCATGCTGCTTGCATCCAAATGGTCTGAAGTATTTTTTACATTGGCTTCTGTTTTCGCGCGTATACTGTGTCACGTGAGGGCACTTGTGATATGTCACGTGGAGCGAAAATAAAGGTAAAACACGATAAGAGACGCCTTTTGTTCCTAGTTTGAAGCAACCCGATTTGGACAGGCAAACATTTAGCAGGAGTTTGGGAAAGTACGCAGTATTCAAGTCAAAATACGGGATTGCATCCGGGGCTTTATCCATCAGTACGCCCGCATTTGTTTCTCAACGATCGTTCCCATCTTATCTCTGCTTTTCACAGTTCACTCACATCGCAGTGTGGGGCAGCATGGTGGTGTGGCTGCTGTTCTTTCTCACTTACTCCCACATCTACCCCACCATCCCCCTCGGCGCCGAAATGCTGGGACAAGCAGACAACGTCTTCTCGTCCGGCATCTTCTGGTTCGGGCTCATGCTGGTGCCGGCCACCGTCCTGTTCCGCGACCTCCTCTGGAAAGTGTAAGAGCTTGCCGGACTGGTGATTTTCGGTCATTCGACGACCGCCGGTCGCTTGCCGCAAAGCAAAGGTGAACACGGAGTTTTATATTGTGCAGGTGGCGCCGGCGCTTCATGAAGTCGGTCGTGGAAGAGGTGCAGGAAATGGAAATGCAGAGCATCGACCCCAGCAAAACGATCATGGACGCCGCTAGGCAGAGGTATGTTGCCGGGAGTTCTGTTTTAACTTTGATTTCGCTTTCAACTTTCATTTCACGGTAAAAGCAGCTTGTACACGGTTGCCTGCGCCAGTGATGTGCGAAGAGTTGTTATGTTGATTTTGCTTCAGCCAGCCCGGCACCGATTTTGTCACTTGCACTTTTAACGCTTNATTTGCCTTCCCCTTCCTCGTCTGGAACTGGACAACGAGGAATCTCGGCTCGNGACGATCATGTTTGCCTGAACGTGCCTGTATACGCGGGTGCTACGAACGTGCAGTTGTGAAATACGATGACTAGCAACGCAATGTTGTTACGATTTCGTTTCGTTATTTTTTTCGTTCTTGCTCACTTTTCTGCATGATCTTTAACAGCGTTGACTGAAAGGTCGCAACCGCGGCTTAGAGATCTCGCTATCAAAGGTTAACTGAGCGCCGCGTGTTAGCTTTGAGCACCGGTTGAAATTTGACGTCAAGGAGTTCTTCCAGTCAATGTAGCGGCAGCTGATTGTTTCTTGTCGATCCTTATTCTTGGCAACTGACAGTCAAGGTCCGGTACTCACACGACAAGCGTGTTTCTTTTGTTTAGCAGAAGACCAACGAGTTTTCGCCTCGAAATAATGCAGACGACCAGTGAATGCGCGTCTGGTGAGAACGTCGTTCTTGCAGTGCTCTCGGCCTATTTTCTGTGCCTTAGCGGTTGAGGGATTTTTTTGCTCCCGGCAATACAAGCTGAGGAAAACTTTGGGTGACCTTTTGCTATCGCTGCCATTGTTATGTGGTGAAGGTCGCTTTTCACATAAGATCTGTTCACGCGCGGCAACAGCTGCGAGGTCATTGAAATTGTGACGTTTTTTAGACAAATAACGTCGACTACTCTATGATTCCCAGCAGCGGGTAAGTTCGCACGACATAGAAATGGCTCATTTTAGGGTTTCAGTGCAAGGCAAGGGGTAGCGTCGCCCCCCCAAACCTGAAAAACCCTACTTTAGAAGCAGCTGCTAACTGTCACACTCGTCAGGCCCGCAACCAGAGGGGGCAATTGCCCTCCCCCTGAAATTTTTAAAAACAAATGTATTTGTTCGGTACAGCAACAAGCTACATCATTTTCCCCCCCGGAAAGTATCAGTTGGTTGCGGCCCTGGCGCTTGTCATCCTGAATTTTCAAGGATTTTGCTTCTTTTTCGCGAAAATCCGCCAATAATCGTTCGCGGTCACTGCTTCACATGCTAACGCTTGTATCAGTTACGTGTTATGGCATGTTAACTTCCACCTTACGTTGGTCAAGTACGTCAAAGGGTTGAAACTAGTATCAAGGAAAGATGTCGGGTGGTTCTAAAAGCAACTTGTCTCCCTTTCAAGTTATTTAATTTCATTGTGTAGTAGACCCACTGGAAAAAACGAAAAAGCGGTGCATGCCTTCCAGAAGAACAAACACTGCATCATATGTTCTGGAAAAGCTCTGTTTATCGCAGTGAGGGCGTGCGGTGCGCCTGACCGTGCACAAAGTCAAAAAAACTTTTGTGCTTTGTAGAACTGGTATAGTTTGCATGGAAAAGTGCATGGCGTTACAACTGGTTGCATGAGTGAAGGGTAAGGTTGCGGTCTCTTTAGCCTGGTCTTGCTTGTACATTTTGAAAGCTTTTCCAATGTTACAGCTGCTGTTGCGCGCGCACAGTTAATTCAATATGGATGAAGTGCTGCCTGCTCGTTTTGGCCAACGGTCCAATAACGAACCTTCAGTGACTTTTCCGCGGCTGGCATATGTATTCGCTACAGCGAATTTATCGAAACGGAAGCTTTGGTGAAATTGGCTGCGCGATTTGGGTGCCTTTTTGATTTTTTTGTCTTGTTTTTTTGTATAGATGCTTCTGCGCGCGTTTTTTATCCGAAATATCTCGTGTTTTTGCACATTGCCGTCTGGCACGCCGCGATGGGCCGTCGTTGGGCGCAGGGGCAGAAATCTCCGTTTTTTCCAATAGTTGCTTTGCGTATTGTTAGCTACCCTTTCTCCCTGTCGGTTAGTAAGGTGGAGTCGTTTGTTTTTGTTTTAGCGAAGACGACTGGATCTCTTGCGAGGACAGCCTCATCTAGGTGAACAGTTGCATGGCAGAGTGTGCAATGCGCTGATTTCGTTTTCCGGTAATTTTTTAATCATGAGGGCTTCGCCGCTGGCACAAATGGGAATCCGCCGTTGAAACTCTTTCATGTCGATTTCAGCAAATCAATCGCGTGTCACGTGCCACTTGGATTCCGTGTCACCACGGGTGGCGGAACAACCATTTTGAAAGCGGGGGGGCACAAGTGCACGTCAAAAAACTATGGAAATTTTTGCGGTTTGAATTGAAAACTGTGACGTCACAAGCATTGAAAATGACGTCATTAAATTTTGTCAGCGTGTTCAAGCAATTTTATGACAATGTTTTATAAGCCCTCAACCACCCCTATCTACACAACACCTACGCTGCACTGACTTGAGAACATAGATGTAATTAGTTGTTCTTAGTCTTACACAAAATTCATTCACAAGTAAGCACACAAACACAAAACATGCACAAAGCCAAGGGAGCGTCCACATCAGTGTTCCCTCTAAGAAAATTTTACACTGAGCAAATTTTTGTTTTAGTGCGCACGGAATTGCGCCACCATAGACACACAACCAGTGTAGCGTTTTAAGCGATATACTGTATGCACAATATCAAATTTTGAATGTTTTTAAGTGCGCGAGAATGAGATTTCACTGCGCAGATGGTCTGGTGGTTCTGCGCAGTTGCGAACCTTAGAGGGAACATCGGTCCACATATTACATCATCAGATAGTGGTGAGAGGGCCTTTCAAACTGATGATGGGGTAAAAAA
>JGI24021J15306_10007935_pt1 | contig 12997 bp, 9 predicted proteins | sample Ectturendosymbi1_FD_15306 | JGI IMG/M metagenome (IMG submission 15306) | reverse complement strand
CAATTCTCAGATAAAGATCCTTAATTTGTTTGAATTCCCACACGTACTAGCTGCTTAGACATCAAAAGCGAAACTGCAAATGACGAATTAGATGAACAAAACACTTCTAAAGGATAGAAAGAGGTGACGAATTAGATGAACAGAATTCTACACAAAAGATAGGGATTCTGCCGGGACTGACGAAAAAGTGACGAATTGACGAATTAGAAGAGTTCTACTGTATAATTTTAGGTTTTTTAGCATGGTGTTTTGTCAACGTAACATTGCTGAAACAAGCTTTTGGTTGATGTGTGTTCCACATCACCTTTTCATGAATAACTAGTGTAAAAAAACATTTTTTGCAAACAAACTTAATCAAACTTTTCACAAAAAAAAACAAAACCATTTTTTTTCATTTTCGCAAAAAGCTAAATCAACATGTGCAAATATATTCAATCAACACAAGCAAACTTTTTATGTGCTGGTCATTTTTGACCAGTCAGAATTTCTAGTGTCCACACGAAGTTTCAGATTGATTTAATGGGAGGTTTGCATCTGGCCATTTCCCAAGCACTTAATCCAGATTCATATTGATGGAAGTGTTGGCAATCCAAAGTTCAATGGAAGACCAGCGGGCCATATTCCATATAAAATCTGGAACTTTGTGCGGGCCACAAAACTTCAGCTCCCAGCCCCGGGTCACTTCTGGCCTACGAGAAATGGGTTGCACACCCCTGCATTTAATTGGTTTAAGGTTGTTATGCCAACACCCCCCTAAGCACCAATAGCAAATTGCCATTAAATATAAACAAAACTGAAGTAAAGTGATTTTAGTGCACTATCACTTAGATACTGACATATTCGATTAAAAATTCCATTACTATGAGCAAGTTCTTTAAAGATGGGCTATATGGTTAGACCAAGTCAGCTTGTCATCAACGAATAAAATTGATGCCCTCACTGTGAGTAGGGGTAGAAACTGTTTGTTGCACCAAAGTGCCCAAAAATGCAGTTGTGCCACATTGCCAATGCATATTTTGGCACCATGGTACACGTTTGGTTCTGGTGCTACTTGTTTGAAAATGGCACTGGTACCAGCACTTGTTGAAAAGAACACTAGTACCATTGAAAATATTGGCACTGGTGCCAAATTTGGAAAAGTTGTGCCACCGGTGCCCATTTTGAAAAAGGTGTGGCACCAGTGTCCTTGGAAAATTAGTACTGGTGCTAAGTTTGAAAAGAAATCCAGGGTTTCTCAACTGGGGACCACAGGAAATGTTTAGGGGGCCGTAGGCAGACCTCTGCTCATGGCTTTGTTTCTTTTAGATGCTGATTGCCGAAACATTTTTTACATCAATTCTCAATATGTTGAATTCTGTGTATATTGTTAAGATTAATTCATAAGATGTGATGGATATTTACATCCCTAATCTTTCATACTATGTTTAGATATATTTAGAGTTGGAAAAACTGTACAATTTTTATTGTGGAGTAAGAAGCCATAGGTGTTTGTTGAGTGTCTTTGAAAGGAGGCCACAAACCATGAAAGGTTGAGAAACACTGGTTTAGACCAGGGTTATGAAGTCGGAGGTTAATGTTTGACTCTGACTCCTAACTTCCAAAGGCTCTGACCTAAAAATTCTGACTCCGACTCCTTAACATAACATGAATGAAGCTTGGCTATCAACAATGGCCCGGAAGCGAGCTAAAATTACTTGGTTTAAGGTTGTTATGCCAACACCCCCCCAAGCACCAATAGCAAATTGCCATTAAATATAAACAAAACTGAAGTAAAGTGATTTTAGTGCACTAGAAATAAGCATTTTGTTATTGTCACTGGATACATGAGTTAAGGTTTTGAATTAATCTATTTATTTAAAGAATAATTACTAATTATAAAAATTCATTGTGTTTACTATGAGTCGCTACTATAACGTGAATGAATTAAACAATAACAACATTAACATATGAACTACATTGCAAGAAACTTTTGTAAGTAGTATATAGCAAGAGCGAGTAGCTAGCTAGGGAACTATTGATATTGGATAATTTTTGGATTTTCTGAACATAAAACATCTACAAATTCTTAAGATTTATTTTAGCAATCAATGGAAATTGTGGTACACAACAAAAATTCTCTGTTTCAATAAAAGTTGCACCATATCAACAGGCACAAGTTAGGACATCTAACTTAGGAGTGCAATGTAAAAAATGATTCAATTGGACTTCAAGAGTTGGATAAAAAAATCCAACTCCTAGTGTTCTTAGGACAAAAACCTCCAACTCCTTGCGACTATACCTCCGCAACCCTGGTTTAGACCTCAAGTCTGCTACTTAAAAGTTGAAGGCTTATGGTGCTAGATTGTGAGTTTTATGGCCAATGTCTTTTTCAGTTTGTTGCAGATTAAACTAGATTTAATCAATTGAAATTTATGTGCCCAGTTGTGTTGGTGTATGGTCCTCCTAAAATTTTGCATGTTTGCAACAAAAACATTTACACAGTAAACTAAGGATTTTGTGCTTTGACTAACCCCAGTGATATGGGCTGTGTGTCCTAAATCAAACACACGAATAATAATAACAAAGTAAATAAACAGAAAAACCATGNTGTTCATCAACTTCAACCTTTACAATTTTGATGACTTATTTTGTTTTTTCTAATAAAAAATAAACGATTAGAAGCACATTTCATAGTTCAGTGAGACTCATGATGAGGTTCACACTTGTTTTTGTGTTACCTGGTTATATATTTACTGTAGTTCATTCGCATCTGGGTTTAATTTTAATGCTGTAGTACTGGGGCGTCCACTTTGAATTGAGGTGCGTGCCAGAGTTTTTCATGTAATCTAGTACTGTGCCATGTTCAAATAATTGCTGGCATTGTAAATGAACTTCCTACAGATTGGTAACAAAGTGTCATGAAATCAGACAGCAACACTGCAGTAGACTACTTTGTTACTAGCTTCAGACAGCAGTTAGCCACATGTAAAGAAACTTTTTTGGTTTAAATTACTACTATGTTAACATGACTAATTATTATTTAAGTGAAAGAGAAAATACCTAAATCTAATCACTTGCATACCATTTTCAAACCTATAGTGTGTGGTGTTTTGCAAGCATCCCATATGTTAAGTACCCCTAATCAAAAGCAATGCACCACAATATTTTGTGGCAGCACCAAGAGAATAAATGTGATCTCATTCATTTTTCAACATACCTGGCAATTCTGCAATGGAACTGTGAATTACCTTATTTTCTTAATACCGACAAATCTTGACAAATGTAGGAACTTTGCAGGGAACCTTTTGTGAACTGGCAGCCATTTGTGTCGTAAGTGAATGAACTTGTAACTTTTATTTATTTATTTTGTTGTGTATATAGGAGGGGTGGGCAATTAGCGACCCGCGACCACATGTGGCCCGCCACATCGTTTTCAGTGGCCTGCGAGAGCATTCAGAAAAAATCCTCAAATCTGAAATTTCCTCCAGCTTAGTGCTGAGGCTAACTTGTCAGAGACTTACTTTTATTTCCATTAGAAGGACGGCCCTCCTCTAAAAACGGTCTTCCAAAAGTGGCCCCTAAGCCAAATTAATTGCCCACTCCTGGTATATAGGTTTTATGAAAATATTTATTTGTGATAATCTTCAAGCTGCAGCTATAGTATACTAACAAAAAAATTTAACATGAGTGCTATTGATGGTAATGACCAAGCAGCAACATCAGATAGCGACGAATATGAAGACTTTTTGAAATCTATGAAGACCACAAAGACATTGAGCCAGTATAGATTATCAAATGGCAACTTGTCCGACTTCATTGTCAGTTCTGAGGGTGAATCCTGTGATTCACTTTCAATGGGCATCCATTCATTACAGAATAAACAAAATGCTGACAAAACATTTTACCCATTGCAGGAAAAATCCCTCAACAAATTTTGCAATGATGATGTGACAGAGAACAAGGAAGATTTAAAAGGTGCTTTGCAAACTGAAAAATCATATCCTAAGCATAAGATCTCAGCCTTTGGACAAACACATAAAAAAAAATCTGTTGCGACTCCAGTGAAACGAGTTGTCTTTTCGTCAGACAGTGAAAATGATGAAAATGTGTTTGGTCCTCCCTGTAAGGCCTTCACCTCCACAGACAATGAATCCCTAAAAAGGAAATTAGCAATGCCTGCTTTAAACTTCTCTGATTCTGATCAAGAGCCTGATTTGAATGTTCCAGCAGCAATTCCAATTTTAAATATGTCTGGAAATGACGATTCCGAATCTGAATTTTTGTCGCTACAAGATAGAGTTGCCAAGTCGCAAAATGTGCCATATTCTCTGAATACTCAAAAAGCAAAACAAGGCAACACGGGGTTGGGTGAAAATAACCTTCCTGTAGCTTCCACTGGAAATGATTTTTCTTTTGCCGATTCAAATGCGACTATTAATGGAATATCAAAGCTTTCATATCCCAAGATTACCAGCAGTGACAGAACTAATTCGAAAGCCAACGTTTTCACAGATTGGAGAACTCCTGTAGGCAGACGCATACCATCACGACTTGCCGTGACTGATCAAGTAAGAAGAAAACGCATTGAGTGCACTCTTGGCAGCTGCTTTTTGTCATCTTTGGATGATCCTGTTTCTGCAAACAGTGGAAAAGTTTTTAAGAATAAACGTGAAGAGCTTACGAAAAAACTAGTTCATTTGTACAATGAATCTGTGTTCCAGAACAAATTGCCAGGGAACCTCGCTGTCACTTGGGCAAAGCGACTCACCAAAACAGCGGGCGTGACGAAGTGTTCGAAAGTTACAGTGACTGAAACAGATGATAGTGGCAAGGTAGTAGTTTCAAAAAGGTATACGGCCGCAATATCACTCTCAGAAAAGGTAATTGATTGCGCCTCTCGTTTACGAGATACTTTGATACACGAAATGTGTCACGCTGCTGTTTGGCTTATCAATAACGCAAACGAAAGTCACGGACCGTTTTGGAGGTTTTGGGCTAAAAGAGCAACAACGGTCCATCCAGAACTCCCATCCATTGAACGCTGTCACAACTACGACATTAGCTTCAAATACATTTATCGGTGTACCAGGTCAGTGTTACTGGGTGTTAACGTTTATGCGGTTGTTGCATGGCAGTGATGGCTGAAGTCACATATTCAAACTCCGACTCTGTTCCTGTTGTAAAATTTTTCATCGTGATCCGACTCCGAAGTTTTTTGTAATTGAGAATCTGACTCATGTTCAAACTCCGCAAAGCATCTGTGCAGTCAAAAATTAAGCAACGTTTGTAATTAAGCAATGGCATTTATAGAGACCACGCAGACTCCTGCTACTGCCAAAAATAAAAAAAGTCACACCGGGTCCGGTTTTTCTAAATAATTTGACTCCAGGTCCAAAAAAAACTTGACAATCCTGCCAGAGTCGACTCCGGATCGCTGGCCACCTCTGTTACATGGGAACTAATTCAAGCAACCAGTGTTTCCTCACACGTTTCGGAAAAATGTGTTTTATATTTTCTAGATCTTTTTAAAATCACCATTCGTTTTACTATTACTACTAAACCTCTGGGTAGGCGCGGTGTTGAATGCGCAATTCACCACGAACGGGATGTGCGCGAAGAATAGCACCCATATGTAAGTGGTGTTAACAAGCAATAAGAGAGTGATCTCGTGTTATCTCTATTGTTGCTTGCTGCCCTTGTACGAAGCTTTGCACACTTGCCGCTCGGGCGTTCCGACCGCAACAGCATTATACCAGCCTTAGCTCGTGGAACCCCCTAATAACGTGGCCGCTAATGACAACACCCTCATAAGACCTCTCATCACTTACTTTCTTATTAGGTGACCTGATACTCCGGTTGGGAACCACTGAAAACGTGCGATCTGATGCTAAATACCCTGATGTGCTCAGGAGAAAATTAAGATATGATTGTTTTCTGCTAAAAAATTTCTCAGCAGCTCTTGGAAACACGACTATTCTCGATAAGCGTTCACACTGTTGCAATATGATGAAGTTGCTGCCTTAGTTTTTGGCGCGATTATTTATCATTGTTATGTTCCAACAAAATTAGCCTTAAAGGCCTGGTTTCAGAACAAGGTTGAACCTTCTTTGCTTTCACGGTACGCTGGTGCACAAATGTCTACAGCAGATATGTACAAACCGCGTCCCGCCGCGTTGTTTGGTGCGGCCCGCTTGGTTTTATTCATGATCCTGAAATGGTATTTCAGATGAAATGTATTCTTCAATTTTTCGTGCCACTTACTTCACAATCATTCACGAACAAAGAAATGTAACAATTTTTAAATACCTGGGAACCATAGACCACGAAGCGAATACAACTTTTCGCGCCATTTCTAATTGTCACGCTACAACCCAGATTCAGCTGTTTGTGATGTAAAAAATTTTCTTTGTGATCCATACACGAGGCTTTGCTGTGTAAAATTGTTCGAACAATTCGTCAGGACCTGACAGGCAGTTGTTCGTGCGAACTGAGTAGTGTTAGTTTTGATTTTAGCATGACTAGCTTGAGTAAAGTAGTTAGAAAGGATTTCAGTTGATTCGCCTGACATCATTAACTCAATTTATGATGCGATGTTGTTTGTGGCTTCGCAAATGTTGGTATTGGTTTTGGGATTGTAGGCAGAGTGATAAAAACTCGCAGCAGGACAAGGGAAGGGGATGTGGGAAGGGTTGGCAATCAATGATAATGATAATATTTGTTTTGCAGTTCATGAAAGCAGCACTTTTAGCTGAAATTTAATCTCAAGGTGTTCGAAAAAACAAAACATTCTTGATGAAGGGAGGATTCTTAACGACGAGTGGTTATTGAAGTATGTGGTTGTTCAACGAAATTAAAGGACTCTTTGCTTGATTTGCCGAAATAAAATTGCTTGTCTGAACATGTTTAACATGAAGCGGCACACAACTCCAGGCATTCAGTACAATACGAGGGAATTTTAGGTCAGTTTCGGGTGGATTAAGCCCATCAATTGAAGAAGTCATTGCAAAGGGAAACAGAAAATGATATCCCTTTGCAAAAACGACACTCAGCTTGGACTAAATTGAGCCTCAATTTTAGTGAAGCAATAGCACAGAAAGGAAAAGCCTTCAGTGACGGTGAAATAATATTAAAAATGCTTTGATGTCCGGAAGTTTTCCAGTTAGCATATTGCGTTTCAACTTGAAACAATGCGCATGTGCTGTGGAGATGAGAGTGTCAACTTTTGCTTATTTGGCTGTTTTCAGCGCCCACAATAGTTTTGCCTGAATAGTGATAGTGATGCTGTTTTGCAGTGAATTTGAAGTTGTAAGAACATACTGAAAAATGCTGTATAGCGCTTGTTCGTTGTCGCGAAAAGTAGCCATTGAGACTGTCAGGAATTTTGCTTTTGCAGGTATGGTAACCCCATCATATGTCTCATCTAATTCACAGTTTTTCAATAAGCCTGTCGCCGGCATGTGGTTGAAAGCTTGAAACAGAGAAAATTACACCATATACTCCGTACCTGTAGAGTGACCACTTCAACTAATTTTTTAAGGGAATGAACAAAGTTTCAAGTTTCATCCAATAAAAATTGATGCGGCCCGCGATAACTTTCCAAAATTCGAAATTGGCCCGCCAGTGAGAAAGGTTGCATATGCCTGGTCTACAGCTCTAGTGGCAATAAAGTCCAAATTGCAATCTTCGGAGAATTTCGAACATAAACTGGATTCCAGTTACTAGCATGCCAACAAAGTGTTCTGGCAAACAATCCGGCGTCTTCGCGGCAAAAGATCTAATATTATTAGAACCACCAAAGGCCAAAACGCTGTGTTACTCAGTCAATGAGTGGACCATCCTTGGCAGATGGAGATAATATTTCGAATATTTGAACCCAGTCACTCTCATACCACCGGACACACAAGAAGTACCTTTAAAGTAGTAAAATACTGACATTGCGACCGAAGTCTTCCTAGCTGTTGAAACACCGATTGCTGAGAAGGCTGCAGGTTATGACGAAATCCGGCCTGAACTGCTTACAAGCGAAATCTCTGTTCTGGCTTTATGAAGCCTTGAACAGAGAAGTTCATTGGCTGACCCATGTGTGCCTAATGGCATGGTGTTCTGGAATGGCACCGAAAGATTGGAAAAGTGGTCTGATCATCTCCATACACAAGAAGAGAAACAGGAGGGAATGCACTGACTAGTGACTACTGTTGCGATCGGAAATCCCGAGCGGCATGTGCGCAAAGCTTCGCACTGGCAGCAAGCAACAATAGAGATCATGCGCCGCAATCTCTCTTACTATTGCTTGTTCGCGCCATGTATAGTATACTGGGTGTTGTTCTTCGCGCACATCCCGTTCGTGGTGAATCACACATTCAACGCAACACCAGCGGAGAGGTTGCAACAACATCCCTCCTTTTTACAACGAACCGCACCGATCGCACGTTCTTTGTGTGGAGGCTGCACATGGCACGACCTCTACATCCTGGTCACAGCACCATTTTGTTGCGATCGGAAAAGCCCGAGCGGCATGTGCGCAAAGCTTCGCACTGTGGCAGCAAACAGCAATAGAGTTCATGCGCCGCAATCACTCTACTATTGCTTGTTCGCGCTACATATATGTGGTGTTTTTCTTCGCGCACATCCCGTTCGTGGTGAATCATACATTCAACGCAACACCACCGGAGATGTTGCAACACTACTAGAGTCTTGCACGGGTTGACATTTTTCGCCCGCTCCCGCCCGGCAAACTTCTAACCCACCCCGCACTGTTTCCGTCCCAAACCTGCACCTGTCACGGAAAACCACTAAAAACTCATGCAACATGTTTCGTCGCTAGTGGCAATTTATTCAGTGGTTCATTTCAAAACCAACGAAAGTCTTGAAAAACACGAAAGGTGAAAAAGTGAAATCTAGTCAAACTTCAGCGCTTCTTCCTCAGAGCACTGTTAAAAAAAAGGATTTCGTTCACTGACGAACGCTTTTAAATTGCTCTTCTGCTATTCGCAACATGATCGTAGATATCAAACACTCGTTCATTAGCATCGTTGGTTGCCATCACGCATAACGTACTGTATTTCCTGCAAGACCACGAGGCCTAGAAACTCCAATCTGTGGTCTGGTCACCACTGAATGTCTCTACACCAGCTGTGTCAAACTCGTGGCCCGCATACAGCCCAGTAAGCTTTTCATTATTGTCTATGTACAATGCAACGACAGGTTGACTTTAATTTTATAATATCAAACTCGACATTTTCGATGCAATGGTCTTTAGTTCCTGTTTATCATGTACTACGCACTGGTAGATTTCCACGTGTCCACTGACACCTCGGTGCAAACCTGATTCTAGTTTTCTGATTTCTACTCATATGTTCCTCTGCACTAAACTGATTTCTAACTATACCCTTTGTTCTTCCCTTAACACTAAATTGGCCCATGAAGGCATATGGGCAATTTAGTGTTAACACTTGCGTGGAACAAACACGAATGGATTAGCTAAGATGAAAGTAAGCTATTCAATGTGCGGCCCTCACGAAGATATTGACCATTTTTGGCCCAGTAAGGCATTTCGGTTGGCATAGCTGCTTTACACCTTCGTACCACAACCTCTCTGTGGCGTTAATTTTTTTGCTTATGTCGTTTTCAAATGCATTGGTCAACATCCGGTTACCCGCACAAATTATTATCCCGCACCCGCCCCGCAGCAAGTTCAAACCACAACCGCACGCATAACTTTGCGGATACCCGCAACCCGCGCGGGTTAACCCTCCCCGCGCAGGAGTCTAGTGACTACCGAAGCATCTCTCTCCTTAGACTCGTTGGAAAGGTATATGCTAAGTGCCAAGAAAAAAGTTGACACGAAATTGTTGAACCAAACCTGGATGATACCCTGTGCGATTTTCGTGCCAGCCGTAGCACTACAGACCAATTTTTAACTCTCCAGCAAATTTTGGAGTTGATACACGGATTGCTAAGGCAAACGTAGTTCTGCCTGTGCTTTATCACTCCGCAGTCACAAAATGGGAGCTTTTAAACACTGCGAAGATGTCAATTTTTAAATCGCTTTTTTGTTCAGATCCTCACCAATGTTGGTCATGAAATTTCGGCAGTGTTCCCTCTAAGAAAATTTTACACTGAATAAATGTTGATGTTAGTGAATATCAATATTTTCAGGCTGAGCTAGCAGAGTTCTAAATGAATCACTCACAAACTTTGTGAAATGGTAGAAAGGTATAAACTCTTATCAAATTACGAACAAAGTATACATTCAATTCAAATATCTCCTAAAAGTGCTAAGTGATATGCACAAATTTTCTGCTTCTGCCCAATGAAACGTTAATGATATTTTACTTTGAAATTTGGAATGTTGCAAGTGCGCGAGAATGAGATTTCAGTGCGCAAATGATCTGGTGGCACTTTGCTCACCTTAGAGGGAACATTGATCTTAAGTGATGACTGCAAGCAGCAGAAATGGGGGTTTTGCGAAGAGTGCACGGCGTGACGCTTCGCCACAAAATTCGTAGCTGTGAAATTCGTAAAACCCTGAATGTCGAGTTACTGCTCCTTTGAATAGATGAGTCTCGCTAGCTACGCCCACGAGAAAGGAGCCCAAACGTCGACCAAGGGCCAGATGGTGTGACTACATCTCCGATCTTGCCTGGTCCCGTCTTGGTGTGCAGTCAGTCTTGGTGTGCAGTCAGTAGTAGTATCACAGGTTGCTGAAAATCGTGAGGTTTTTCGAGTCCTGGTGCACCTGCNACNTACNCNGGGTGTGGTGCANCTGCNACNTACCCNGGGTGTGGTGCACCTGCGACCTACCCCGAGGAAAAGCGGGTGTGAAAATTATTCTTCCCGCGAGCTGTTGAACGCCTACACATTGCGATGTGAAGACAGACTCGTTTGGTTGTTTCGTAAAAGCTAGGATGCCCGACAAGCTACGATACCAATCAAATAGTGAGATATGAACCACGTAGCCTGAAATTTAAATGCTCACGGGCAACGCAAACGTAATCTGAGTTCTGACATATTTATCTCTTTCGTACTAGCTGGTGTGTGTCTGAGATGTGGCATACGCCAGTGCGATAGTATCTCTGCAGAAAAGCCCCGTCACTGTCTTGAACTTGGAAGCTTTGTTCAGAATGTAACAATTAAGCTAAGAGGACAAACATCTGCATTTTGTCTGAACACGGCCAGAAAGTTTAAAGCCGGAAAGTACTCGTGGAAAGTGGTAAACGCTTTTGAAAAATTTATGCCAGTTTCTAAAACATTTAATTTGATAGTTACTGCATATCCAGCGAACGAGAGAAAACACTTGAAGCAACCTGTTTGATTTTTCACCAACTGAATGTGTCGGGACGTGAGTGGTCATTTGAATTTATTGCAAAATAAAGACGTTGCAGTCTGTTTTTGTAGCAGAATTGGGCACGCGCTGTATGCTTGTCAAATCAGTTGAAACTAGGTGTCCCTACCGACACTTCGCATATTTTGTTACGACGTGTCAGCAAAGACAACTTTAAAGCGCATTTTCTGTTTGACAGATGCGAAAACCAAATCGGCAGACACTCCAAGTCCATCGACACAAGCACAAAAGCTTGTGGCCGATGCAGAGGTAAGCTGGAGCTGCTTGCCAGCGGCGGCGCCGCAGACAAGAAACCGACGAGGTCCAATCCATTTGCGTCATACGTGAAAAACAACTACAAGGAAGCAAGAGATCGAATGAAGAGCTGCGGCGAACCATCCTCGCATCGTGATGTCATGAAAGCGCTCAGCGAGCAATTCCGCGCGGCTTCGTTGTCGTGACAACGCGTTCCAGAGAATACTTTTCCTTGATTAGACGTTGCGTAGCGACATTCCAACGTGTACGTGGCTTTGGTAATTCGCCGAGGAGGCCTTCGACAATTGCATGCGGCAAGAGGGTTTGGAAGAATCAGACTGTCGTCAGAATTTCCTTCAAACAATAGTGCCCTGCGTGCGGCTTGTCGAGGTAGCAAGCGTGTCCCGCGCTCTTCACCATCATGACCTTGCTGCCAGGGATCTGCTTCAGATTCTTCAGAGAAACATGGCCCAGCCTCGTGTCGTTCTCACCTGTCGAATCACGCGCGAGTTATTTTTTGTATGAGGTATTCAGTCATGCACAGCAGCGTCACGCGAATATCGAACTTGTGCGCTGATTGTTGCGTCATACGAACGTTTGTCTTTCCCCAATAACCTAAACAGGTTGACGGAACAAAGAAGTGCGTAGATTTATGAAAAAATTCACTGGTGCGCAACAAAGCAGCGTCTTGTGGTTATCGGGGGAGAAAACATGGATTAGAGACTTGTATATCAAGTCAAAAGGCCCAGTTGGTCGTCGTGTGCAATCGATCAGCTCATATGCTCGTATGTATTTGAAGGTTTGCGATTTGTTAAAACCGATAGACGCGACTTGAAAACCATTCAACTGCGATGTACAAGAAATTCAACGCTGGTTTCTTTTTCCGACTCGTGTCCAGCGAAAGTAAACTTCGAACTCGTCATGGACCGCAAGTTGTTGCAACAAAGTGCATTGATAAACATTTCGTTCTCGATGTGCGGGCGAATTTGCAAGCAATCGATTTCATGATTTACAACAATTTCAACTATCATTACGAACATAATGCTCGGTGTCGTTTGCGTTGCCTGCAAAGCCACGGGAGACAGTCCTGGCTTTTCATTTTCATGGAGGCGTGTTGTTCACGCTCTCCAAAAATCGCTATATTATTTGATGTATGCAACAATTTTCCCTTCAATGAAATCAACTTTCTCTGCTTTCCCTAAGAGCCGTTAAGTCATTGCGAACTATCATAAAACTGGGCCCAGTCCTGCTTTTGTTTTGCTACAGAGGTTTGTGGGTGGTTTCTACATAAATCAGTAGATCGTTGTATACGCACTTTTTCGCTGCTTTGAGGTGAGTTGGTGATTGCGTTCATTATGCTGGTTACGTGTGTTCTTCAATGACTGCGCGTAAAAGCCTCCCCTGATCTTTTACAATGAAAACACGACGATTTGCATTTCG
>JGI24021J15306_10007933_pt1 | contig 12998 bp, 8 predicted proteins | sample Ectturendosymbi1_FD_15306 | JGI IMG/M metagenome (IMG submission 15306) | reverse complement strand
TGATGCAGCATCCAACCGTTTGCCTTATTTTCATCTTTACCATATTTAGAGCTGTTCAAACTGTGAGACCAGCGCAACCGTTACTGACTGACAGTGGCGTAACCGCATGGAAGGATTTACGGAGCACGGGACCCTAGGCCATCTTATAGTTGAGGCCCCACGTAGGTATGAACTATTTCGTCGCTTGTCTTAAAAGCGTGAAAATATGCCCTTCTTTATGTGTAGCGCCCCCTCATAATTCTATCTTTTGTGGTGCCGACTTTGGTTCTTCGATTGCCTTAGATCTTCTATAGATCTTTAACAGAAATTTAAGCCTTTCCTACATTCTTCTTAAAAACAAATGGCAATGCGATCTTTTCTTGAAATTCGTAGCTCTTTCGTGTAGTTCAGAAGTTCTCTTCGTTAAAGTTCCGTGATTCTAGCGTTTTTGTAGGTTTATTTTGCGGATATGTACATTTCCATGCAGATATATACATTTTATCGTTCATGGTCCTCTACAGTTATTCCCTGCAGATTATCGTCGTACGGAAAATCTTTACCACCTACAAGCTTCATACTGTTAATATTTGCTGTCTTGTGCTCTCCCTCATATTTTTCCTTAGCACTAGCATCTTGCTGGAACAGACATCTCTCCTCGCGACTCACATCAAGCATCGCCGGACCGAAAATCGAGCTTATCACAAGGACGGAGAATCGAGCTTATCACAAGCAAAAAATTCACTGATTTTATTGAAAATTCGGTGCATTTCTTATTTCTTGTTCCTTTCTTTTTCATTATTTATTTGTAACCACTTTCATACAGACGGNCTGCATCTCTGTAGCGTCGAGCCATGTTCCTCAATATTAAGCCTTTCACACAGCGCNTTCATACTAGATGCTCAATCTTCCACTGACAAAATGCTCGCAACAACGTACGACCGCCAGATATTGCAGAACTCCGGTGAAAAACAGTATTGTCATTCTTATATTGCATAGCAAATAATATTATCGCGTAGTGACTGTACTGATAAGAGTTTAGGCCGGTGGTTCCCAAGCGGGTGCCACTAGGCTCACTAAGGGAAGAATTTTTAATACCTGGGAGGAAAATTGTTCCAAGGAGGAATCTTGGAGTGGAAAAGCTGTGGATGAAAAAACCTTCAAGTGTTTATTACGGTATTTGTTTATTTAACGTAAAAAACTGTACAGCGAGGTAGGTTTAGATGGGAATGTCTACAGTACACAAGGACAAGCTGCTTCAACTGCAGTGACTGCCGTTATAAAAGAGTCTGTTTGGTGGTTCATCATCGTCTATTGTTTCTTCACAGTAGGTAGTGTGAAATTTTTGCAGTTTTTTGTTCCTTTTGTAGGGGAGGAATTGACAGCGTTTGGGTTTGTAAAGGAGGAATATGAACAAAGTTTGAGAACTACTTGTCTAGACGTTTGCATATTCCCTCATTTCAAAGTAAATTGTGAAGTTATACCTCTGTGCAGTTTCGCAAATTTTAAGTTAGTAATGAGTTGTCATAGGAAGGAGTTGCGCGGGGCCCTGAAACCGCGGGGCCCTAGGCCATGGCCTATTTGGCCTATTCGTAAATCCGTCACTATGCGTAACTGACGGGGGGCAGGTACAGGGTTGCCAGATGGCCGGTATTTTACCGGTCTGGCCGGTATTTTACTGCTAATTTAGCAGAGGCCGGTAAGAAGCCGGTATTTTTAAAATAAATGCATTGGAGTAACTCCAAAAAGGACTAACGCAGAACTTCTCAAACTATGACTCTAGTAGTGAAGCTTGTCAGGACAGTTCCTTCAGCGAAGTTCATATTTACCACAAAATGGGGGCAAATTACTATTATTTGTACCTTAACCCTCCTCAGGAATCCTTATTTTACTATACGCGTCAGTAAAAGCAGGGAATAATGCTACCCATAATTTGCATAGGTCTTCCTGGGACACGTGACATCCGTTTTTTCCAGACCAAACTATTTTTTACTTTCATATGTGCATTGTCAATCACTTTCGCAACTAAATTTTATGTTCCCAGCGAACGGACATATCATACAAATTTTAGGCAGGATACCACCAAAAACGGACTTTTTAGAGGGAATTTTTGTTTGTGCGTAGAAAACGTCATGCACGTGTTAGATACGTTTTTTTCAGATCAAGCCATGGTGTTGGAAGGCTCATCACATATAAGGTATAGGTATAGTCATATCTGGCCAAACAGGTTATGCATTTAAAATTGCATTGAAATGTCAACTTAGTAAGGTGTCCAAAATTGTCTACACATCAGGTACACCTGGGTAGGATAGTACTCATACACCCTATATATAGGCCGTCAAAGACATTTTTGGGTAATAACTGTGGAACTATTCCATTGGTCTCTGAAAATCAAGAAAATTCATGGAAGCATAGGTTTCTAACATTTTTCTAAATAGGTGAAATTAACAAAAGAAAATGCCTCTAGTGAGGGGTCGACCCATAATTCCTGAGCAGGAACAATACTCAAAGTCTCTTTGTTTTCTCTATTCCTTTGTTTAGTCATACTTACCATACTCGTTCATCTTAAACGTCATCTGTATGAGCATTTTTTGGCAATTAATCGTGAAACCAACGCAGAGGGAGTTGTCTGAACTACTACAAGCTATTGCAGAAGAATGCAGGAAAATCATAGAAATGGACAGGAAGAGAATGACATTGTAGCGACTAGTGGACCTTATACTCGACTGCGTAAAAAAAGATTGAAAATTGTATTCTTAATGAGTCCTACCAATATTAGTTGATTCAATGTTTTCTTAAATTTCTTTTCGTACAAAGCAGTTTTCATCGCGATTGTGATAATGTACAAAAATTAATTAAGGGTTTTAGTATAGACATCCACATCAGGATTCACTACCACTTCTCAATTTTTTTCTGATTTTTGGTTAGTGGGCCCCCTTCAGCTAATTTTTCCTCCCTGGCTCAAACCTCTAGTTACGCCACTGATGACTACCATATTTGTGTTTATGTAGACGAATAGGTAAACTTACCTACCAATCCGGTATTTGTTTAACGTGTATTGCAGGAGCAGAAATGTTTTTTATAAAATTTTGTTGCTCCGTAGCAGCACTGTATTTTGCTATGGTTTCACCATCAAAGCATCAAAGCAACAAATAAAATAGTGGAATATAAAATGAAATAAAATGTCTTCTGCAGTCATATTAGCATATCTTTTCTCGTTCTTACTTGTTTTGCAACTAAGACTATAGGTAGATGGATAGATACTGTAGATAGATGAATTTATTTGGCGGTAATGAATTAATTGCGCTATCCTTTAAGTACTCTCTAAAACAGCAAAAACGCCAGGGCACCGAAAAAACACAGACGTTATCTAGTCAGCCATATGCTTCTCGAGACTTTTCGGCACATTCTCAAACCTCGCGAAAAACTGCTAAACTTAGATACTGTTTACAAATCGATTAATTTTTGGTTATACTCAACAAGACAATATACGAAAACAAAAACACTGGTTTTTATTATTTCAGTTTTGTTTGAACAATCAGAAAAATGCAACTTAGTTTAAAATTCAATTTTAAAAATTGTGCAAAAATGCAAAAGTGTTATTGCGCTAAAAACGGAATATACTCGAGAAAGTCTCTACGGTGCATTGAGTGATCTTTCGTAAAACGACTCTTCATTTTCAACAATGTTGTATTTTCCCACAGATGGAGATTTTAAATCGCTCTGTAGCAGCCTGTACGTGACTCTAAAATATATAGAGAAAATTATAAATGTTTTATCAAAAAGTAAAACCAGAGTTGTGATACTACAAAAACAAAATTTAAATTTTCTTGAAAAAGTACAGTATGTTACCTTTTTCCATTTCTATTTGCGAGGGGCTGCATAAAAATAAGGTTTATAATCTTAACTAAACCCAAGCTTGATTTTGCTTGCGCTCAATTTTTGGTCAGCTTCACGAACTACTAATAAAAATTGTTCTATTCTACACTTTTGCAGAAAAAATAGAAGTTATGAAAACTTGGCACCATTCTTGTGAGCACACTTTTTCTTAATAAGCTTCTTCATTTTTTTCACTTTGTGTTCGCTATTTTATAGATATGTTTCATCAAACCAACTTAAATTGAAACTAATCCTCCGCTATAGCCATCACCAATATGCTGTTTTGCTTATCGTATCTTCCTAAAGTCAAAAAGTTTTATCTGAGTTTGGAATGAAAAAATAAAATTGCTTCAATACTATGCACGATTCTCAAATATACAATCGATTCTGCTATTTCAATCATTTTTCTTGTAGTGAATTCTGGAATCAATTATTAAATGGCTAACCAATCCGGAAAGTTTCGCGTTGTTTAGCTCATCTTGGACCGTCTATTGTATATTTGCTGCCAATCCCCTGCCACCAGTGCAGCATTTACTGCGAAAGCAGCCGCCTGGCCGTATGAGCAGAAGAAGCGCAGATGGGCGTCCGCAGACAACTCGTGAAACTCCAATGGAACACCAAGAGAGTGTAATAAAACTTTCTTTTTGTACATTTGCTCATTTAAAGAGCTTTATCAATTAATGCAAATTGTTTCGATAAACATTCGGCGGCGGCATGTTGAAGTGTGACGCAGAAGTGCTGGATCAAAATAATGAGATCACAATTTTCGAAGAAGACAACTTTTCTGAAAAGCGACCAATGCATTTTTATAGTACGATTTTAGTTACGTTTTTGGTGGGCAGTGGACATTACAGAAAATTAAATCAGTTATTGCAGTCTTGCACTGTTGTTTTGTAGAACTCTATCTTTTAAAGACACTGTATATGAAAGCACGATAATGATTCGAAGCCTGCTGAAATTTAACGGATGCTTCACCAGTTGCTATAGCTTCCTACTCCGATGTTTGCTTAATCGGCTGTCAAAAAAGAAATTCTATAGTTTGGCAGATTCTATTTGAATAAGAGCTGATGATGCCTACTTTGTAGGCGAAATATATATTCTGTAAGATCTTAGTGTCTGATTCTGTGCTGAGAAAGCATTTCTTTCCATAGAGATAGTTTGGCACCCATAGAAAAACCCTACCGAGGCCAAACTTTCGTAATCACCTTTGACGTTACCGCTATTGCGCGCAAATAGTTTTGCGCGTCTTAACGTGTAGCCAAGCGTACCCGCTTGTGAGCACATGGTGACAAAGGTGCATACAATCGAAATACAGTGCTTTCATTAATAAATACATGTATGCTGCACGTTCATTTTTTAAAAGTAAGCTTTTATATGCGTCGTCAATATGAAAATAGGTCGTCAATTTGAAATAAACCCAGCATATTATAAATATGAAAAAGTAGTTTCATATTTACAATTTCATTTCCGAGAGAGCAACAACCACCGCGCTTTTGTAATGTATGCGAGGATGAGTGAAAAAGTAACTCAATTTTCGTCATAGGAGTTTTTTAATTGATTTGTTCAGATATACAGTACTGTAGGTAAGGATAAATGTGTAGTTGAGTTTATTTCATATTGACGACCTATTTAGAACTCTGTATGAAGGAAAGAGCAGCAATCGAATTCCGTGTTGTTGAAGGAGAAACTCCAGTTAACATTCACAAGAGATTGCAAAGTGTTTACAAAAATGAAGCCTTAGGCTTAGAATAGCCTATGGTATTGTGCGGATATACGGCCAACGTTTGTTGAAAAAAAAAATCGGAAAACTCCCCAGAGTTGTGATCTGCGAGCTAGAGAATTCTCTCGTGCAGGCAACCTATCAACTTCTGCAAACCCCGCCAACAAAAACAGACACTAGTTTAAACAAAGGGATGATCATTGATGGGTTGGCATCAGAGGTTGGAGTAAAGTCATGGCAGTGCCCACAACATTATTGATTCACTTGTTTATTCAAACGTGTCTGCCACTGGGCCTCAAGACAACTGACGAATGAGCACACAGCCAAAAGCATATAAACTACTGCACTGTTGCATTCACTGAAAGAGAGCAGGGGTCACCTTTAAAGCAAGGGTCACCAACCTTTTCAAAACTGTGAGCTACTTCTTGTGTACCGATTAAAGCGAAGGACTACTAGTTTGATACACACTTCTGAAATAAAAATTTTGCTCAATTTACCTTAAATTATTTTAGTATTGATATTAGTTAATGTGAAGACATTGATCAGGTTAATGTTATTTTTAGAACAGGCCCGCGGGCGACCTACTTGGTCCTTGCGGGCGATCTGGTGCCCGCGGGCACCACGTTGGTGACCCTTGCTTTAAAGACTTACAGCTGGTGACAAAACTTAGGTGCATTATTATTGTTAGGGTTCATATTGAACCTAACATGCTTTAGAAGACTTCTATGAAGAAAACATGTCTACAACATACTCCTGAATATAAGTGAAAAGATAATGGATAATAACAAGTGACATTGATGATTAACTAACAATACTAACAAGTGTATATAATGATTACTAACATAATAACAAAGCAAGGGTAAAACATTTATAAAGTGGAAAAATCTTTGAAGCAAAACGGACTCAGAAAATATCCAAATTACGAAACTGTCAAAACTTAATTGTTTGTGCGGTATGAAAGGAGAAAGGACTGGTAAAGTTGTGACTCATAAATAAGTCACGAGGTGGCTAAAGAAATAAACATGGCACATTGTGGCCAATGAAATAAACATGGCACAATGTGGCCAATGAAATAAACATGGCACAATGTGGCCAATGAAATAAACAGGGCGCAATGTGGCCAATGAAATAAATAGGGCGCAATGTGGCCAATAGAACAAACAGGGCACGTTGTGGCCAAAGTTTGGTATAAAAGGGCATGGATTTTGGGCATTCGTTAGTTACTCGAACTTGACTTGCAAAGGACGTACAATAGCTGGAGGGGGTCTTGTAGAGTAATAAAGTTATAAAAAGCTTCAGTTAGAATGTATGCTGAACAACGTAGTAAGGTTTTGTCCTGCAAAAACTGTAAGTACTTTGATTCTTGGTTTGTTTTATTAATACTTTGTCATTTGTTTGCGTTGTAAATCATCTTTCATAACAGAGTTCTGTCACTAAAATTATTTGTTAGGACTTGTAGAAATTTTCAGAAAATGTTAAAAATAGGGACAAAGTTCTGGCCAAATTTTTTATGATTTTGGACTTAGAATAATTTTATTAATTTAAGGGGTTTAATAGGGATTGTAGTTATGTGTTAAACCGTTGGTCATAAGAGTTAATGCTCATGTTTGAAGTCATATTTCATCACGTAATTATAAGTGTGGTATTCATGTTCATGATGTATTGATGATCATACTGATAATAAATGGTGATGTGTTAAATGGGTGAAGGTCCTGTTATTGGCAGCTAGGGTCAATAACATTGACTTCAGCTCTTTATTGTGTTGGGGTCTCTAGTAGGACCAGCCTCGAGGACCTACGATTATATAAGGTTATACGATATTAGTGCTAACAAATAACCCTTACGCACTATGGTAGTATGTTTTCGTCCAAGTCTTTCGTGGACAAGTATAACTGAGCTAGTGTTTATAAACCACGATTAGACTATGGCCGTAAAATTATGAACGAGAATCCCAAAGCTACCAATGCAGTGGCGCCGACCAATATCTTCAAAACCTAGAAAGTCAACACGTAAGTTTTGCGAAGCTGGAATACATGTCCTCATTCGAAGGTGGGAATACAGTTATTGAAGAGTCCGTAACTACGGTGAGAAGAAGTACTGAGACATTTATACGACATTTTACTTTTGATGTTGTGTGGCTTTGTGGTGTTCTTTATTACTGCTTGCAAGAAAAAACTCGTTACTTTTTGATTCACCAATGTCTCTTTCCCAAACAATCAAATTAAAGAAAGCTATATACTGTACAGGTACATTTTTTGTTTGACACTTATTTGCTTTTCTCATAACAACTGCATTGCTTTTTTTGTGAACTTTATCCAATTTACTTGCAATCCTAATGCTTTTGAAGACCACTAGCAGTCAGCAAATAGGGTAAAGGTCGAAAACTAAGCGGAAGTTTTTACCTGTTCAAAAGTCAAGTTAACTGTGTTCACTACAATTTTACGACATTTATGCGAGAATTAACGCTTACCCGAATAACACCAGAATGAGCAGATCCATCCCGACTGCAATAATGAAAACCGTCGGTTGAAAGAATTCAGCCGTGGCAGCGAAAATCCCGCTAAAAGCCAAACCGCCAGTTATTCCAGCAATGGATTCACTGCATGCTATTAGCGCAAAAACTGCTCCTTGTTCAGAGGGTCCGGCCAAACGAGACACGATGCTACGGCAAATAACGATTGTTAGACTTTGGAGGCAGCCGAGGCATATTCCTGTAACCAAAAAATTGGTTGTAAGTGCATGCATGCCAGCAAGGGCGTACGCAAGAGGGGTTGGGGTTAAAACCCCTATAGTTTGGTAAGTTACAAAGATTTTATTACCTGCTCAAAGGAGATTAATTGTTTTCGCATACTTTTTGCTTGTTAATTTGTCGACTTAACGCAAATACCACGGAATGAATTTGCATGCAATTTCAAGGAACATTATAAATGGGCCAAAAAGTAATAATTAGGTTTTGGTGGGAATCTGGGTTATCGTCTACATCCAGGAACTATCTCACCAATTTCTGAAGACCTTTCGTCCACTACGCATGTTCAAGATTGTGTTCCGCGATAGGACACTTTATCCAAAGCAATTGTCTTTGTTTTGTCTGCTAATGCTGATCCGCGCACGCGCTGACCGCATTGGCTACATTACCGGTTTCTGTAGCATGATACAACTGTTGGGCGAGCTCAAAAATAGCAGTTGTTAACATAAAAGCATTCAGGCATTTGATAATGTCTCAACAGGGAAAAGGGAAAACTACTGTAAAAGTTTGCTGGAATTTCTATATACATAGCAAAAACCGAAAATTTTCTTGCGTACTTCATGCGCATTCTCAATTCTTGTGTAGTTTAGCAAGGTTCGATCTTGCAAACCAAAGTGTGCGTAAGCCAATCCAGCCGCACACCTATGCTCGACTGCTCGTATTTGACAAGACACTAGCGCAGTGTTGCAGTGATAATTGCTCTGACTCAGTGATGAGCGTGTTTTACTCCCCTATTTTAACACGNAGGCTGATATTTTGCAGTTTTGANCTGCTGTGTTGTATCGCTAATTATACTTTCCTCCGATATCCTAACTTGGAGCGCTGATAGTTTGTATTAAGTGCAGTGACACATGAAATAAGGAGAGTGCGCGTAGAAGAATATGCATATTGTATCAACAAACTTCGCCAAAACGTTGGTTTGGAAACATGAATATGACGTCCAATTGCGACGTCACAAAAAGCGCACACAAAAATGACCACCATATGCCACTGAATGGAACCCCCACATGAAAATTTTCTGCGCACGCCACTGCATGTCAGTATCTAGCGGCTGGTTTAATAAACGAAAAAAATACTTCTTACCATCAGGGGAAAGAATACAGTGAAAGGCAGAAAACGAAAAGAATGTTCTCTAAAAACCAACACTTTTGTACGCATTGATGGTGGCCAGACATTTTTCGAATAATGCTGGTTTTGGTGAGGTTAGCTGGTATTGGATAATTGGAGTGCATTTAAATAGACTCTGTGCGCTTGAGGACATGCACGAGTCACTGTTTTGAATTTGTGTAATGTCGAGCTACTCTAGCATGCATTTTCGCCAGACTTGTAGAAGCATTTGACTAAGCAGTTAGGTTTCCATCACTCTATGCGTCTGTTTATATTAGAAACCAAAAAACGAAATCTTTTGAGGTTCACTAAAGTAACTTTAGTGAACCTCAAACGTTTTTAAATTTCCGCCATTTGTTGGTACCCTTTAACGCCCACGCGGGCCACTATAGGGGCCTGCACTCTTTTGGCCATAACTCGCCAGCTGCTGCAGCTAGAGAGGTGTTCAAACCCTCTACGGATTCAGCAAGTCTAGTAGTTCCGAGTCAAAAAAAATTCAGTTTTGGAGTTGGGGTTCTCTTGGGGGGACGTCACAAGTGGGGTTATTTTAGCGTTTTTATGGCCTTCTTTACCTGGCCCTGGATGCCCATCGAATGGGCCCACATTTTGGCTCAAGTATTTTTACGAAACTAGGCTATCCTACGAGTTTTTAGAGCCCTTGATTGGCTTTCTAGCATATCTGGATAAAAAATTATGCCAGAAAAAACAAAAAGTGATCAAAATTTCTACCCCTAAAAAAGGTAACCAGGGTGGAATAACATCCCTTTTGTATATGGCCATAACTCGCCGTTAGAATAGGCTAGAGAGCTGTTCAAACCCTCTAATAATTCGTGAAGGCTAGTAGTCTGGACTGGAAAAAAATTTTTCAGCTTGAGATCTCAGGTTTTCTGTTGATGTTTACATATTGAGAGGATGTTCATCCATCTTTGTTTACATTTGGATAATGACGTCACATCCGGGGAGTCGAACAATCCATCAGATTGTGTGACTCAAAGTTTTTTTGGATTCCAGGCTTCAATACCAGTCTTTAGAGGGTTTGATGGACTTTCTAGCATTTCTGGTTCAAAAGTTATGGCCAAAAATCCGGATTTTAATTAGGGAAATCCCCTGAAATTGCTCAGCCATGTCCTCAACGATTTGGGGTCTTCTGGCCCTAACTTGGGCACCACAAACGCTAGGAAGTCGATCTAGGCCTTTATAGCTTCATATTCCAGCTTAGAATACAACCAAATTTTGAGCCAAAATTCTGGCCCTTTGTCCGGGTGATGACGTCATAATAGAACAATAAAAAAATACTCAAACCTTCCCTTTCTTTTTCTAACCCCACCCACCGAAAACCCCGCACCCAAATCTCAAATGTTTGTTTTCATTGCAAACTAGAAGACTTCAGAGCCTTTCGAGGGTTCGAATAGCTCGCTAGCATATTCTAGCGGCGACTTACTGCGGATTATCGCGAGCTATAGTAGCCGCCAGTGGGCGACTCATGCATTTTCTGATTTTGGGGGTAAAATGGGATTTTTGGGCCATAACTTTCGTTCCAGACATGCTAGAAGGTCAATCAAGGGCTTTATCGACGCGGGAGATCATTTAGTTTCCAAAATAAGTTTGAGTCAATATTTTGGCCCATGGGATTGGCGTCCAGGGCCAGTCAAAATTGGTCAAAAATCCAAAAACACACCCACTTTGCGAGCTCCTCCCAGGCGAACCCCTCACCCAAATCAAAACATTTTTTTTAATCGGACCTAGAAGACTTGCCTCATCCGTAGAGGGTTTGAACAGCTCTCTAGCTATATCGGCTGGTGAGTTATAACCAAAAATATGTATGTCACTATAGTGGCTCGCGTGGGCGTTAAAGGGTTTAAATGTTCCATAATGCACATTTGAATAATACAAATAAACTGTACACATCAATCAACAACGGTTTCTGTATAAAAATGAAGTTTATTTAGAGAAGGTCACGAGAGTGCAAAAGATGTATGCAAAGGCTTTGGTTCATGGTACTGTTAAACAATTATATAATTCCAGTAGTGCAAATTGATTTTGAAAACACAGTCTGATCAACTGCTCACTCTCACACAAAGACTAATATGCGCTTAAAGTTACTCAAAATCACTGCCAGCTGGCCAAGTTTGGAACAAAATTGTTCACCTTGATGTTATTAGCGAAAGGAAGAGAAAAACCGATGCTTGAACGTGTCTGAATAGAGGGTAGTATTTTTATAAATTCTATCAGCACATTTCAGTGTAAGCTTCCAAAAACTCACCTAAAAACATTATCCACTTCATTCTGGCTACAGCTGTGACAATGACCATCGCAATGCTGGATTTAATAGAAATGATTACAGCAAAAAAGTCATTCAAATAATTCCTTGTCAATGCAATAAAAGCAAAACCAAGTAACGATGAGGCAGTGAAACAAGCGCTGGCATACCTAAAAATGAAAATGTATAAAAATTGGTAGGTCAGCAATCACGCACTTGCCGACAGCTATTTGCAACTGTTGTCTTTTGCTGGAAAAAGATCAAGACAACCATTAGCGTATCGAGTGTGGAGAAACGGGAATATAAATGTTCACTTTGCAAAACTCGGTTTCCTGAGATTTACCGGAATGTGTGTTACGAGTACGACTGGATATAATTTGATGTATTTGTACAGTTTTAACCATACAATTCAAGTTTATAGCCGCTACCACCACGTTTTGCTTCAATATATTCGGAAAAGCAATCTTGAAGCAATTTTTTAAAAATACGCCAGTGTAGATTCCAGTATATTGCATACAGGATTGCTCTTTACGCAGTTTTGATTTTATTTGTCCTCAAGTCGTCGGCGTAAGCATTTGCTTGCTAGTTTTGATATCTAAGCCGGGAAACTTTTTAATATTCAAAAATTTATTGAGTATCACTAATCATCTACCTTGATTCTTTGACAAAAAGGTGAGTACCTTACCTATATATCTGGCAACTTGCAATATTTCCTTTGTAATTTGTTGTCAATTTTCAATATCGGTTATGAGCTGAAAGGTTTGCATGAATCTCGTTCGCAACTGCAAAATCGTGCCGTTGTTAATCATCGTAATTCTTTGACATAGAAAATTAATATCATTATCACGTTTAAGTTTGTATCACAATATTTTTGTCTACGGTGGTCAGTGAGGCCTCTTCAAACCATTTTTTGAAACAACAACATTGTGTGTTTTCTGCTGTAGGAAAATCCTACTCCAAGTTTTCCGTTTTCTTTATTAGTGATGTTTAGTTAAATAGGCGAAGACTATATGGCAACATCAGTGATGTTGTGTTAAATATTTAACACAACATCAGTGATGTTGATGTTGTGTTAAATATTTTAACACAACATCAATGATGTTGATGACATCAGTGATTTAACACAACATCAGTGATGCTGTGTTAAATAGGCGCAGACTATACTGCATGGCACCGCGGCCTCACCTGCAAGCTGCTGCAATTGCTGCGTGATAGACACATGGTTCACATGATCATGGAGATGGTTAGCAATCGCAGCTTCACCCTCACCACCGGAAACAGCAAAAGAAGCAGGTTACGACGCCTCAAGA
>JGI24021J15306_10007932_pt1 | contig 13000 bp, 11 predicted proteins | sample Ectturendosymbi1_FD_15306 | JGI IMG/M metagenome (IMG submission 15306) | reverse complement strand
ATTTTCACAAATTCATCACTGAGAGTGTTTACATCATCAGCTTCAGGGTTAAGGTTGATTAGTTTGAGGTTGAGGTCAGATACAAAAATGGTTGGGTCAAATGGTTTTTACAAAACTCAGGTGCGGAATTGTCAACTTATTGCAACAATTAGNATTCTGCCTAGTTAGTCTGGCTCTATGAGCTTACTGAAAAACCTTTACATAGAAATATGGTTTTCTGAGTGAAAAAATGTATGGAGTGTGACGGTTTTTACTGAAGTGTGCCAAGTAAATTGAAATATTTCTTGTCGCGTGACACTAAAGGTGATGAAAAAAATCGTGCGTGCGCTTGCCACGGATTCCAGACTGGTGTGCAGAGGGGCTTGACGTTCTGAAATTTGAACAAACATCACTGTCTTATAGTGCTTCATATTTCAGTTTGGGAGGGGGTTTGGAGCTTTTTTCGGAGGGGCTAAGCCCACCAAAGGCCCCCCGTGGTGATTGGACTGTGTGGCAAGACTTCAGCTTGCTTTTTAATCCAATTGACTCGGAAAAGTACTCAGGTTATGCAATATATAAGCTTGAGAGAAGATATGTCAAACTTTCTGTTACAAACATGACAGGGACCAAAGTGATACAACGCATTCAAGTGTCTACTCTGCTTCGAGGTAAAATCTGTGCTGGGACTATTTTTCCTTCATTGAACACAATTTGGTTGAAGTAGTCATATGACAAGCATGATACGCAGAGTCAATTCCTTGGTTGGGATTTAGGAGTTTTGGTTAGTGTTTAGGATCAGGGTTTATGGTCAAGTTTTAGGTTTAGTGGTTCAATGTTTAGTGTTAGGGTTTAGCTTACAGTTCACTTAATGCAAACAAGAAGCTGCTAAGTAACTGCTTGCCATCCCTGAAACAATGATAACCATCATCCATGCAATGCATGATGCATGGGACTGAGCTTTTACAGGTGTCATGGTCAGCTAAGCAGGACATCCGTTCCAAACTTGTCATGTGACTACTTCAACCAATCATGTTTAGCTAAAGGCAAAATAGCTCCAGCAGTTATTTTGCCTCCTGAGGCAAAATAGACACAGCACAAAAATGTATGTTGTGCATCGCAATACACTTTTGGATAATTTTCGAATGCAGATAGTATGATTTCAACAAAAACAGGATTCGGATCGGATACGGATATCATTATGATTTTACAAAAACAGGATAGGATCGGATAGTGAAAATTCACTATGCGATCATCTCTGTCATGTGGCAACCAATTTTCTAAAAAACAGGGGAAATCTTCTATTGGCCAAAATTTTACATCGCAATAATTCGAAGCATTTGGGCAATTTTAAAATTTTTTTTTAAATCTTCATCATTTTTATAATCTTTAAGAGAAAGTACAAATAAAAAGGTTTCATGACATATGGTTACATGCAGTTTGAAATTAAGCATGGAATGACCCAAAGATGATGTGCTCATCCAAGTATATCGTCCTTGTCACATGACCATTTCTGATGCCAAAATAAGCCCTACCATTTCGCAGAAGTCAGCAATTTGGTTTGATACGTTTTTTTGGTCTTCTTAATGTGAAAAGCGGATTACTTAAAGACACTGCCAGTAGAAGTGATGGCAAGTTCGAACTAGTGTTTCAACAGTTAGACTACGATGATTACATTTGGAACAGGGTTACTATATGTCTGAAAATGCAAAATTTCTGTCAGTCTTAATGGCTACTTTGCATGACAAGAAACAAGCGCTATATATGTCATTTTTCAATATGCTCTTACAACTACCAATCCACCAAAAACAGCATCACTGTCACTGTTTAGCAAAAATTAATTTATGGATGCTGGAAGCAGCCAAAGAAGTAAAAGTTGAAGTTCTCATCTTCTTCACAGCACATGCACATTGTTTGAAGTTAAACATAATTGACTAGCTGTCAAAATTCCGGACATTATAAAATTTTGAAAAATTATTTCCAGACACAAATTTTAACACTGAAATTCTGGACATATGGCAACTCTAATTTAGAACCCATATGGTACGTAAAGATGTATATTTGATAGGTGGTGTTTATTTTGCTTTATGACAGGTAAAAGCTGTGCTGGGGCTGTTTTGCCTATAGTTGAACATGATTGAATGAAGTGGTCACGTTACAAGTACTATACACAACAGATAATTACGTAGTTTTTTTGGTCAGATTTTAGGATTAGGACTTAGGGTTTCGGGTTAGGATTTAGGTTTGTGGTTTAGCCTGCAGTTCACGCAGCACAGACAAGAAGCTCCTAACAGCTTATCACAGCAATGAAACCATGACAACATTTGTCCATACACGTCAGGCTGAACCATTACAGATGTAACAGTCAACTTAGCATGTCATGCATTCTGAACTTATCATGTGACCACATGGACCAAAAATTGTGTTTGGCTAAAGGCACCATAGCTCCAGCAATGCTTGTGCCTGATGAGGCAAAAGAAAATAGACACTAGCTAAAAATACTTGGTTATACATGGGTGGATCAAGACTGGATCAGACTGATGATTTTCTTAAAATTTGCAGGACTGGACTGGATGCAAATATTTTGGATCAGGACTGGACTCGGACTGAAAAATTTCTCAGTCGACTCATCTCTGTTATGCATGATTGCAGCTTAGTGTATGCGACTTACAGGATGCTGTTTGTCCAAGTTTGATTTAACTTGTAGGATCAATGGTATTTTGACGCGATTTGGTACTCTAAATTGGGTAAAGAAATTTCTGATGCAGGCCATATCAAATGTTCACACAGGCAGCATTTGGCCCGCGAGCTGCAGGTTCCCCGCCCCTGATTTAAAGCTAAATTGTGGAGAATTATGTCAGTGTCATGTCTTCGACGTGATAGGTGGATATATGTCATGGCATTATGAATGAATTGTTACTGCTTCTAGACTTATATATACTCCACTCCATTTTTCATGTGCCTAACACTTATTGGACTGTTCTTGTTTTGTTGTTTGTTAACTGTTCTCTTATTGGACTGCTTTTTATTGTTGAACTTCTTATAATCTGTTTCTACCCTTGTCTCTTCAACCTCTTTTGGTGATGCTTTGCACCCTGGGGGACGAACATGCAACTATGGTATTCCATTATGATTATGATCATTGGGTAATTGCATTGCTTCTTCAAAGTTTGTGTTCATACATTTTTTTATTGCCTCTGCTATGTGCCCTTGTTCCGTGATGTCATGGTTGCTGCATTGATTTTGGCATATTAGTGCTGCAAATTATTTTCCTGGTTGTATTTGTAGGCCAGTCCATAAACTGGTAGACTGTAGGAAATGGTGGCTGGTGTGTTTTTAGGTTAGGCTAATGCTTTAATGAAGGTGCAGCAATTTTGGTAGAACAGCAGTAAATAACAATTTTGAAATTTGCTCGCATTAAGTTTAACCTGCAAAAGTTGCAAAGCATCTGACTGTTTCTTAAAAGTCAATCACTTTAATTTATCATAATTGCTAAAAAGTTTATAAATCTATGGCTAAAAGTGTTCTATTTATTTGCCCATAACTTGACATAGTGGTAATTTTCAAAAGCAGCTCAAAAAATGCTTTCAATTGCATTGTTCTACACAGCTTACGACTATATTAAAGAGGGACACTGCTTATGACAATATTAAACTCTGTATAAATCATGTTTCATGCATATGCCTACAGATTTATGATGCCATTTTAATCCTTGTTAGATTTTTTGTATATTTCTTATTTTAATTTGTATGAATATAAAGTTTTCACATAGATTGATCATTGTGGACTTAGCAAATGTCTGATCAACACCAGGTAAGTTAGCACTATCTGTTTTGTGTTATTTCTGAGCTGACATTGAATTTTTCGAGCATGGCATCAAGTTTTTGGTCTGTGCATATTGAGTTCAGTACTTCATCACATCCTCATGTTAGAAGTTTAACATGTTTCTGACCTGTTAAATCTAGCATGAACAGAACCTACCAAGAAGGGTACAATGAAAGAATGGATGTTAACACTTTGGCTTCTGTTAGGCTAAAGCTAAAATCCAGCAGTTTGCACGTGTTTTTGCACAGGAATATCTCTGCCGACAATTGCACTGGAGAGCTGTTCAAACCCTGAAAAGATTTGGCAAGCCTTTGCATCTGCAATGAAAAAAAATTTTGGTTTTGGGTTTCAGATTTTTTGTGAGTAATCTCTTAGATGGAGTTGTTTTAGGCCTTTTTGGCCCACTTCATCTGGTCCAAGGCCCAAACTGCTAGATGGTAGTATTTCGCTCAAGTTTTTATCGAAAGCTAGGCTAAAATCTGAGTCTTTTGATACTTTGATCGACTTGCTGGGGTTTCTGGTTGAAAAGTTATGATCTATAATAAACAAACTAAGTAATTAATACCATAATTAGATAATTATTTTGTTTGTTTATTTTAGATCAGAATTTTTTTAAGGAAAATGTTAGGTACCCGGTATGGATTTGTAGGGACCCGATTTCTCTGAGTTTAGGGACCCAATGATAATTTTCTCTGATTCTAGGGACCTGAATCGGGTCCCTAAAACGCCTTAAAAAAACCTGTTTTAGATCATAACTTTTGAACCAGAAATGCTATAAAGTCGATCAAGTTAAATTCACAGTGAGATCAGCAGCAGCCTTACAGTCGCCCACAACTGTTGGTGCACAACCTGCATCTATGTGATGTAAGTTTTGTGGGTGTAATTAAGAGAGTTTGAGTAGCTGACAGAACTTTGCAACAAACCGTTTTTCATACCACATGACCAAATCGTTTTTGTTTTCACCAGATTAGGCAGGAGATGTGTTCCGCCAGAAGCTTCCATAAAGACAACATTCCAGAATATTTTTCTGGTAAAACAGTTGCCATCACCGGGGCTACAGGATTCATTGGGCACAGTTTAGTCGAGAAACTTCTAAGATCCTGCGCAGGTGTGACCAAGATCTACATGTTTATTCGAAGAAAGAAGAATCTCACCCCCCAAGAGCGTCTGGAAAATTTGATAATGCTGCCTGTAAGAAAAAAAGAGCTAAGTCTCTCGCTGCTGGCTACATCTGTGTTAAGGCAGGTTTAAACCAAAAACGACACGCGAAATTGTGGCGTGAGTGCTGGTTTCTTTTACTGTCCTGGTAAATCCCTGATCGCGTCACGCTCGCGTCGGGCCACTGTTGCCCCAGGAGCGACATGTCCGCTCTTCGCGTGAATTGCCTGGGGGGGCATTTGCGGTGTGGTTCCGACAGAATTCCCAAAACACGGGTAAAGTTGTGATGACTACAAGCGTACAATCGCTTGCCTGCTTCCAGTTGGCTGTAGGTTAAGCCAAAAGGGAAACAAAAGTTCGTTTCGGTGAAAGAGAAATATCTAATTTTCCGCATGGCAAAGCGTCAGATATCAGTGATTCCAAGTTTCAACATTTATCCAGGGTTCCTACAGAGTCTAGAAACTTTTGTTTCCCTTTTGGCTTTTGCAATGCACTGATGATGATAACAGGAGTTATCGAAACGTTTGCAATATGTCATTTGTATCGTTTTCTTTGGCCCTGATTTTCGTTATAAGGCTATTCGGCACTTTCGCTTTTCGTGTACCAGAGTCTAGAAAAGTATGGAAAAAACTATTTTTTGGTCGGTTAGTAAGGAATAAGAAATTACTTTTCCAGGCTTGATCTTTTGGCATGCAATTTTGTAATATTCAATTTTATTCAAGATTGATATAATTCTACTTTCATCGTGACAACTATCATAGTGCGTGTATTTTACCTGGGAATGACATTCGGAAATGTTAAGTCTTTACTTGGTCTTGAAAACGTGTGGAAATTTATATTCAAAATTGCGTAGAAATCCTGTTTATCAGATAGCCACTTTTCTATTCTGTAAAGGGTCTTGTAGAGTATGTGGCCAACGCAGTGTGTCACCACATGGTCCAGAAGTAAGTTAGAAAGTGTACATTGCTCTTCCTACATAGGAGAAGGTCAGGTATATATGTGTGTGTGTATACCTGACTCATTCCAGTGTTTTGCTAGCTACACAACCTAAAAACGACAATGCACAAAGTTTCATTCCAATAAAACTTCCTCAACGACACAACATGCTAACCTCAATGGATACTTCCTCGCGAGGCGCGACTAACACACACTACGTAATATCCACGTCCAATCCAAACAGGCCCCTCGCGAAAAATGTCGCAAAACCCGCGTTTTGCATTCGCTTCGCGTCTGGTTTAAACCAGCCTTTAGCTGATGCGGGTGTTTCTCCAGCTCTCTGAGCACCCTTTTTAATTCAGTTTTTATTACTGCTCTCCACCGAATGTTGTGGGGTCCACCGAACGTCGTGGGGTGAGTCTTTCACGCGCAGTGAATACCACTAGATCTGATCAAAACTCTTTCTCTCGTGGATTCTTTGCAGATATTCGACAAACTGCGCGACGAACAATCGGACTTCGCGCGCAAGTTACACGTTGTTTCGTGCGACCTGCAGAAAGACGACTTGGGTCTTGACGCAAACGAGCTCGATACGATCCACGAAGAAGTTCAAATTTTTTTCCACTGCGCTGCAACGCTGCGCTTCAACGAGCATTTAAGGTTTCAAGACTTGTTTATATTGTTGTGGTTCGGAGCAAATATCCCGCGCGCTGTTTACTTCTGAACTGCCTCTGGTTCTCTGCGTTCTGAGATATTTTTGTATGTTTGATTCACTCTGCTCGGCAAAGTGTGAAGGCCTTGGAAAAGAGCTATAGCTCAAAGATGCGAGCAAAGCTTAATGCTTGCATGTGTGCTGGCTGTTCCAGTCTCTCTTCAATCTGTTGTAAAGATTGGAGATTGCCAGTAAAAATTTAGTAGTTACGACTGCATCGAATGGCAAATTGCTCTGTCAGGAGTATCGAATAATTCTCATTGGCCGTGCTGTGATGCCGTGCCAAAAGGCGCATTATTGAGCAGTTTGCTGCAATTTCCGCACTCATCCTTACGCGCTCATTTCACGTACCGGGGAAAGGCCAGGGCCGGACGCTGGTAATGATGGTTATTTATGACAGACAGCAGTAACAGTTCAACTTTTGCGGAGTTCAGCAGCGCAGGATACCTTTGGCACGGTATGTCATCACCGAGCTTCACGCCCAGTTAAGGATCGGCAAAGCTCTGCGCGTTGTTAGCATCGGAGCATCCATACACGTATCGACCCAGCTTTTTTTTCGGTCATAGACTGAAGTTTTTTAAATGACCGAAAAAGATCCAGTCAATTCGGTCACAGTGTCCGAAAAAATAGATTAGGGACTACTATTACGGCGAGTTTTAATACTGTTGTGGGACAAATGACCGAAACGTCTCAGCGAAAAAAAAATACGTATGGACCTAAGCATTTTTCATCGGCTGAATGATTGCAAAAAGTATAATATTCAAATGACAAAATAATACCAAAATTGCTTTATGACGTCTGTCAAATAGTTTTTTCATTTAGTAGCCTGTCTTTGTTTGGTGGTAATACTGCGACCTATGGCCTATGGGCCGTGCACGCAGCAGGAGTGGAACACAATGCTGAACTAGCGTGTTAGCCGTCGTAAAACAATTTTCTGAAATTATGATATGTTTTAATGGTTATATTGCTTTGTTCTAGACCAGCGGTCTCCAAACATCTTTGTAAGAGGATCACATAAACTATTACACAATTGTTCGAGGGCCGGACATCTTACGTATTGTGATTGTTTCGGGATGTGTTACATTCTACCAAATAAACAATTGTATCGTAAATATATTATTTTTATTATTATTAACAAAGTGGCTTCGCGGGGCGGGTTTGGCCCACAGGCCGTAGTCTGGAAGCCCTGGCCCAGACCAGTCATAAGAAAAAAGAATTTGTTGTACGGTACAAGAATTTCGATGGACTTCTAGAAACATCGTCACATCACGCTGCGTTTCGATTTATGTACATGAACTTTTGTTTTCGTTCAACTTCGTGAACAATCGTCGACAATGCGGCTGTGTGGAGCTTTGCCTTTGCTTGTTAGATTATCGTATCAGACGAACACCGCCGCTGTCCGGAGCATCCTTAAACTCTGCCGCAACATGAAACGCCTCGAGTCCCTCGTGCACGTATCCACAGGTAAAGCTTAACACCCGTTGTGCGCTGTCTTTCTAGTGCTTTCCTCTCTCGTGCGACGAAGTTGAAGCGAATGGAAACGATATATATTATTCACAAACTTGCAGCAAATTAATCATGTGCATTTTTTCGAAACCGAGAGACGCGTAAGTGATGAAACTCGCGCACTGTTCTTATCAAAAGTTTTTGATTATGGCGATGCTGCTAAAACCTTTCAAGCGCTTTGCTCTGCACCAGCAAGCAGTCTATTTTAGGCTGCTTGCCAGGCTTGTGCATGTTGCGCCTTTCAACAAAAATTTTGTTGCTATTGCATTTGAAGCGACCTGTTGCAACGTGGTTCGCATTCATTTTTTTAATGCTAGTTGCAACACAACTTTGTAAGTCAGCTGACTGGGACTTGTGATGGGGACAGAACTTTTAAATCGTGAATTTTTTAGTGCAGTGAAAAAGACCGTGCAATGATTTGTTTTGTGCGTTAAGTCATGCTCACTTCACGTGGCTGCTTCCGGACCGGCTGTGACGCAGATTTGACCGCTGTGATCGTCGCATTTTCAGCGTACTCTTTCTGCAATCAGCACGATATCGGCGAGCAGGTGTACAGGACAGGTTGGGATTTCGACAAGCTAAATGATTCTATGCAATGGATGACGGACGAAATGATCACAAAACTTACACCCGACATCTTGAAAGACAGGTGAGGTGGTGGTCTTCAGCTTCTCAGTACTATCATGCTATCAACGCTGTAGCGAAATTGCCCTTGAAGCTTTCCAGCATTTTTCACACACTTCCGTGTTCAGCCACAGTTCTATTACGCTGACGGTGTGCGAGTAGGTTTGCTTGTTGTTTGTCGACCAAGTTTAAGTGACAACAATCGAACGACCATGAAAATGCAACCACACTTTAAGTATCAATGTTTTGCTCAAGCCGGGAATTTTCGTGCTGCATTGGATAGTCGCGTGCCGACGCACTGTGTCCCATGTGCATGCACTCACATTAGTTCAGGCCTTGTCACGTGCGTGTCGGTATCGTGTTGCTTGTGAATTTCCTCAGCATTATGGGCTCCAGGAAATCGAGTTTCTCTTAGAATTTTGATGCGTAATCTCTGCTTCGTTAGACCATCTTACGACAGTACACGTACGTAGTATATTTTTGTCAAAGCTTCTGTGCTGCCGTTTCGCGAACGAGCACAAAACACTGATGATGGGTTATGTGCAAAGTTTCGCGCGGTTTACAGAAGATTTTCTGGACCAATGCAAGAGGTTCGCGGTCGTCGCGATAGAACCAGCAAAAAAGAGCAGGAAGTTGAGATAATGTACTTTGTTTTTTCAAAGGGATGACGCTCTTTAAAAAATTTTAGATAATGCGTTTTTTTCAAAGAAAACGGGAATTCGCGATAATGTACATTTTTCGCTTTATAACACTCAGCCAGACTATTCCTGCATGTCGTGTTGTCGTAGACCGAACACTTACACACTGACGAAGGCCTTTGGAGAAGAAGTGATTGTACGCGAGGGCCAGGGCTTGCCTATCTGCATCGTTCGGCCAAGCATCGTCGGTGCCTCCTACGCCGACCCCATCCCGGTAAGTGTGTCCTGTTGTTTTCTAAGCTTTGTTGTCGCGGAAACGACCAGAGCGTTCAGGGTACTTGGCGATGCTTTCCGCTTCGAAAGACTGCGGTTTGAAAATTTCTGCCGCAATGTCCTTTTTGTTAATTCACGAAAAGTATAGCATCAACAAAAAAGGTTACCGCAATATTATTGCATAGAGCGGACAAGGCTGAATGACCAAATTTTCGCTTGCTGTCACTGGTGGATGATCTTCTGTGCACAGGATCCTCAGCCGTTACTCGCCTAACGTTCGTTTTAGTAAAGCAGACTGTGATGTGGACCACCGCAACTCGTCCACTAAAATGTTTGGCGTGGCGATAGCTCAGTGGCTGAGTGTCCGCCTCTCGATCGAAAGGTAGGGTGATCGATCCACGACCACCGACTGAATCGCCGTTCTAGGGCAAGAGCGTTGACCTGAACAGTACCAGCGAGAAACAAGTTTGAAGCTTCGGTCTGGCGATAATTGCCGTGGTCTGAGTGAAACGAATATAAATTTACGCCTGGTGAGCATTTGCAACGTTTCTAGTGAACTCAGCGTCCTTTGCAGCGCACCTGCTCAGCTGTTGGGGCGCTACCTTATAAATATCTGTGGCAATCAGAAATTGACATTTCTCAGATTTTCGCGCTGCACCGCAGTCATCCCGTTGTACAAATGTGTGCTTGTGGAAGTAAAATTCGATCGTAGTGTCGTAGCACNTGTCTTCTTCAACGCAACGCGCCACTATATGGTGCAACAATAAACAAACTAAACTNGCACCAAGCCATTGTTAAGTGTTAAATTACGGGCCATGTGCGTGCGAATCACCTGTGCCTGCGAACCACGTGTCCAGCACGTGCGAAACATGTGTCCTGTGTGTGTAAATCGCATGCTTTGTGCCTGCGAACCGCGTGTCCCGTGCGTGCGATTCATCTGAGTCAGAGGTGGCCACGGATCCGGAATGCCGGAGTCAACTCCGGCTGGATTCTGCGTTTTTCTTCCGGACCTGAAGTCAAAATTTTTCGAAAAGCGGACCAGAATCCGAAGTCACTTCATTTTCGGCTGTAGCAGGCGTCTGCGTGGTCATTTCTCAAGTTAAAACCATTAGTCATTTTCAGTTGCATCGATTGCAGCCGGGGTCTGAACAGGAGTCGGATTCTCAATTTTAAAAAATATTCGGACCCGGATCCGGATTCAAAAGTTTTGGAACAGGAGCGGAGTCGGAGTCAGAAAAAGTGACTCCGGCCACCTCTGCTGTGAGTGCGAACCACGTGTCCTGTACGTACGAATCAGCTGTCCTTTGAGTACGAAGCACGTGTCCTGTGCGTGCAAACCACGTGTTCTGCGTGTGCTGATCACATGTTCTGTGTGTGTGCGAAACGCGTGTCCTGTGTGTGCGAACCACGTGCCTTACTCGTGAAAATCACGTGTCCTATGCGTGCGAAACACGTGTCCTGCGTGTGTGCATCACGTGTTCTCTGCCTTCGAAACACACGTCCTGTTATTTTTCACCCGCCAGGGCTGGTGCGTGAACCTGACGGGAGCGACTGGCATGTTCCTGGCGTTCGGCAAAGGCGTTCTGCGCTCTCTGCTCATGGATCCACAGAAAAGTCTGGACATCATTCCGTCAGACTTCGTCGTGAACGGGATCATTGCCGCAGCGTGGAAAATGGGAACTTCGAAATTGACCGGTCGCAATCCAACCACGCTGTCTCCGGTCTCTTCCACACCCATTTTGAGTATGCAAGGTTTATATTAGTTTTGTACAGAGTTTAAGTTATCTACGAGATGCTATAGCTTTTTGGCAAAGTATTTCTATTGTTTCCCGCTAAGCCATTGTTGTTATTTTTAAAGGAAGAATTTATTGTGCTGCATTTGACCGCTGCGCGTTGAAAATAACTCGACAAACGATGAGCAATTTTGCAGTAAATCAGGACACAGCCAAGTGGAAGGGTCTGATTTGGACTTCGGCCTATGGAGGTTTAGAAAAATACAGACAACAACGAAAGGCAAAACCACAGAAAACAACGAAAAAAGTTAAAAGCAAAGAAAAAAGCCAAGAAATGGTCCATCATGAACCTATCTAAACCAGAGCATTATCCGGTGTTCGTTAGCTTGCAAAAAGCTTTAGATCGATCGCCAAGTTACCGTGTTGCAGGCAGGGCCGTGGTCAGTTACAACGAGCAACTCTACTCGCTCGGCCGGATCGGGGTCGCCGAGAGCGAGGAAGTATCTGAACGGCGGCGCTCTTTGCCAATCTACCACATCGTCGCCGGCTGCGCCCTGTCCAACGACCAATTGCGTAAGTTTGCTGCAAAATTCCTGTTTATCTGTCGATAAATGGCGTTCGGTTTAATGCGTGGCCGGCGAAGTCCACGACTCGTGCAAGCCGCATTGTCTGCATCGTTCGAATATGCTAATGGAGGGGTGCAAAATTTTCTGTGAATTTTAGCAGGGGGCGCATATATTTTTAGTGGCACACAAGCCAAAAATCACCTGCAAAATTGTGTATTCTTCACACATGTGACTTTTCTCATTTTCGTGCGTTTCGCATCGTAGTTCGCTCATCGGCCGGTTCGCTCATCGGCCGGTTGGGGGCGAATCAGGGCCTCCGAGATAGTGTTTTCTGGGAGGCCTTGGGCGAATTCGATCTACCTTATGTTTTGACAAAGCGCTGACACGCTCGAGTAGACACGCAAAACACGTTGGGGCGCCGAGCGCGAGCGCGAACAAAACGTGTTTCTAGGCGCTCTCGTCACGGCGTCATTGTTATTTCCGACCGTTAGATTTGTTGTTTGGTTACGACCGACAGCTCGCCCGGTGCCCGATGGCTTGCTGCGTTTTTCAGCGGCAGGGCTTCTGTACTTATACGCCTCATCAAAAGTACAGGCGATTCGCTTTTTTCCACAAGTAAAAAATTTTGTTCAAATTTTGCGTTCGCAGTTTTCTTTTTCGCGCCGATAACCACATCCGGGAACCTGAAGTAGGTTGCTGAGGTGCGCACGCGTAAGATAGTATGCAAACGAGGCCAGCAACCGGCTTTCGCGATGACCGTTTCAACAAACTTGATTGTGTTGTGGCACCGATACGCTCTGCACCTGTCATGACCCTGCGGTGCCTTTTAATGATCAAGCTAAAAAACAAGCAAACCGCAAACTTTCCACGTTAAGACAGTGAAAAAGCAACCGACGCTCTCGTGATGCTGAGAGCTAAGCAGCTACTAGAGGAGAAGCGCTGCATGCCAGGATTCGCCGCTGATGAACGCGTTTGGTGTTTCATTGCGCTGTGATGCGTGACCGGATGTCCTTGGCTTAACTGCAATGTCAGTAAATTGCGCTGCCTGGCCAG
>JGI24021J15306_10007930_pt1 | contig 13000 bp, 6 predicted proteins | sample Ectturendosymbi1_FD_15306 | JGI IMG/M metagenome (IMG submission 15306) | reverse complement strand
ATTTTGCACAATGCTTTTTTGCATGACTCATCACATTTTTAGAGGGTGGCAGATAAAAATTTTACAAAAAATGTTTTTTCCATATATCCGTGAGCCACCCTAATGGGACATACAGACATCCATGTGAGCGGTGTATCTTCCCTAGCATTTTTGCGTCATCCACATCACGTATAGAAATTTGCTGACCATCCCGTGTTCTGCTACTAGACAGTTTGGTGAAGTGCAACCAATGAACAAAGTTTCCCTCCTATCATGACCCCCAGGAATTGCTGACTGAGGTACATTTCCATTTTTGTCTTTAACCCAATGAAATGCTTGTGGTTCATCAGTGGTTAACACTCCATAATCTTTAACTTGGTGTTCATTCCCTAAATATGGCATATATGCACATCCTGCAGAATTGGTAGTCATTCCAGTAACAATCTGGTTATCAAGATGTGATTTAGCAACATACGCATTTTCACCAGTAATCAACATACATGCCACAAATGAATTTTCTGGAATAGAGTCAGCACCAATCTTGAGTGCAGCTTTCCATGTCACTTGAACAGTTGAATATGGATAAGGATTCATTGCACAACAAGGCAGAAAGAATTTCACAAGTCAGGAAAATTGATATAAACTTCAAAACGGAATGAATGAACATGACATAGCAATTACAGACAACAGTAAACTTTCTAGATATTTTCATTCATTTAAATCATCCTAAAGCTTCTGTAATACTGCCTGCAACAAGCCAACACCATAACAATCATCATGTCAAAACTATGGCACAGCTTTTGCCTTAACTCACTTGGTTTGAATTGGTGCAACACATTTTATTTCAGCCAACATTTAAAATTTATTAAGTAGTTGGAACCAACACTGCGATATATTTTCATCGCAGAAAATTACTGAAATCATCAATGCAGGCGATATACTCAAGCTTAAAATTACATCACATTTTATTTACCTGTTTTTCTGCAAAAAATGAACTACCATGCGTATCCTTTATCTGAATAATTGGTCTCTGCTTCTCATACAAAGAACCAGTGTTAAGTTTCAAAGTTGAAAATAAATGCCGAGCCATGCCTCATGCTTCAGTTTAGTTTCTCTGTAAATGTTAACACATAACTGTATAATAATACAACCTGAATCATGAGCTCACAGCGATTTTCCATGGTGAAAACACTCATATTAAAGTTTGTCCCAGCATTTTCAGAATTGTACTGTGCAAGAGTATAGCTGAACTAGAAAGAACAGCAGTATCACATAATTGCAAAATCAGTTACAGTACTGCACTAGTGCACCACACTATCTGTAAGTTCAACCATCAACAATATATTCACAGGTAGCATTAGAAGATGATTTAAGTGCACGGACAATAGAACACTGAACAAACAATTTGAGCCCGAGATTCATATAAGCAGTAACAACCAATTTAAACTGATGTTTCAAAATTGAAGTACAGGTTTTCTAACACGACAATTCTCATCCAATGAAAAAATTGTTTTTCATAGTATCCATTATCCAATATGATTTTACTTTAACCATTAGTTTTTGCATTGTTGTTATTGCATGACTTTCCAGAGTTGGATCAAGTACATCAAGTCAGTCCAATTACAATCACACCTTCAAATTTGTCAATTACATTGCAATTAGTCTGTCCTTCAAAACACCAACTTACAATTACTCTCACTCTTGCAAATGATTACAAATTCAAATACAAATATATTTAAAAAAATAAGAAAATGAAAACAATAGATGTAGGTATGCTGGAATGATTCCAGAACTGGTGCCCAGAAAGGCTTTTGGGAAGCTTTAGTGGACAGCACACACATACTTTTTTCGGCACGTATTCAACAACTTTTCGCCTATTTTGACACCTTACAAATTCCGCCCATCAATAGAACTGCTGCCTCATATTCCTTACAGATATTGCTAACTGAACAGCAGATGATCAGCACAAACATTTGTCGTCACAATTAAAGTAAAAACAGTTAATTTTTTGAATAATGATTGATCGTCGGATGTGGTTTCTGGAACACAACAGAAACAAAACTCAACATTCTACCAGCGCAGTTTAAACTCAGCATCCAGACATCACTATCAGTTAGCCGAGCACACGACAAACAATTGACAGTGATGCAATTGGAGTTATTTACAGTAAATTAAATAGGCAGCTTAAATGCACAACAGCCATCCAGCTACAGCTTCAGTGCTGATTGGTGAAACTGCAACTGTGCGTCAATTCTCCTATAACAAACAATTAAAGGTATTGACCAAAACGATGTCGGTTCCACAGCTGAGATTTTCAGTCATTAAATTTATCAGAAAGCTTGATGCTATAAATGGCAGGAATTTCGGCTAAACACTCAAGCAACCGGTAAATAGGCAAAGTGGCAAATTTATGGTGGATTTTACACGAGGAGAAACAGAAAAACATGCCATACAGTCAAAACTGTCGCAAACTGCACTAATGGACACAAAGGAGTAACTATTCGACGAACCCAGAAAGACGGCACCATACATCACGTGCTGTCATATAGGGTTGTGGTTTAAAATGTACTAAATGTAACAAAAAAATTTTTCAGGACTGTGGATATGTAATGTTATGTGAAAACGATATCCTCAAAAATGTTGATTGATTAACTTTGCCTCCTTCGTGGAGACTATTTGCTCGAATACAGTTATATCCTACTTTGAATCATGCCCTAAGTCAGTGGTTCCCAACCAGTCTAGGCTTGCGGCACCCTGCAGAAGAGAATTATATTTTGCGGCACCCAGTGGCGAACCCATACAATTTTGCTTCAAGGTTTGATGATGACAGTTTGAAAATGTATTTTTAATAGTATATTAAAAAACGCATTAGCTCGCGGCACCCCTGGGCATTGTAAATGGCACCCTAGGGTGCCGCGGCACCCCGATTGGCAGCCACTGCCCTAAGAGCAAACCTAGAGCATTTAATCGTTGTTGACCCTGGAAAGAGCACACATTAAGTTCAGTGACTGGGCTAAACACAGTGTGTAGCACAGTAGGATCGGTTATGCCAACCGCGTCAATTCGGTTTGACTCTCGTTGACCAATCACGTTAACATGAACACTAAATGTGTTTTGTTAGTGGCCACGGAACTCTGTGTAACGAACACTATCTCGTTCCACACAAGCATCTTGCGGTTCTCTCATATCGAAAGCATTCTCACCGACTCATACATTTTATCTGTTGAGTCAATGGGTCATGTACAAGCATCGTATGCTACCTTCGCTAAGGCCACCTGCAGAGAGATCAGTGGCCACCAAGTCTGCAACGGTGGGCTCGGTCTTCACTCTGTAGTTGCCTGCCTGGCTGCCATGTGTGTGATTGTGCTGTGCACTGACAAGCTCTGTGGAATAGTTGCTGGTCACATGACAAGTGTAACAATGTTTTTGCGTTTTCTTGAACTCTGTGAAGTTGTTGGAAACAAAAGTAATTGTAATTTGGTAATATTTTTGCAAATTGCAATTACACAAAAACAAAAAGTCCCAATTACAATTACACAAAAATATGTAATTAATTACATTCAATTACAAATGTAATTTATTCAACTGTGATGACTTTGCAAGATTTCAACGTTTCATGTTGTTTCAAGGTCAAACAGAGGTTCCCAACTGGGGCATCATTTCGACATTGCAACGGCGTCGTCAGCTTACACCCATCATCACTTCCAAGATCTTAGGAATTTAGAAAAACCTGCACAAACTGCTCGGTGTACGTGTAAATACTACGCGCGAGACGTTAAAAATCATTGCATGCAGTAAAGTAACATTTCTGAAATTGATTGCAGCATTGTGGTAACAATAACTTTTCGCAAAGAATTCTGTTGGTTCTGCGAATATTTCATATGCAGGACCTGATTTCATTTTATGCATAGGATTAGTGAGTCGTGAGTTCATACAAGCTGGGATGCACTGAGGTCAACGACATCTTTCTGCAATCCAACATAGACCGGTGGAGGTAAAGGTAACTTTTTTATTGCTTCCAGTATACTCTTCTTCGAATGATAAACACCGTGCAGTGTTTGAATGATTTCCCATCTACACAATTTCTTTAAAGAAGCAGGACTCTTCTTGAAGCAAAGAACTTCATATTTCGGAAAAATATACTCCTTACCATTATATGGGACATACAGACATCCATGTGAGCAGTGTATCTTCCCTAGTCTCTTTGCACCATCCACATCACGTATAGAAATTTGCTGACCATCCCAAGTTCTACTGTTAGACAGTTTGGTGCAAGTGCGACCAATGAATAAAGTTTCCCTCCTATCATGACCCCCAGGAACTGCTGCCTGAGGTACATTTCCATTTTTGTCTCTAACCCAATGAAATGCTTGTGGATCATCAGTGGTTAACACTTCATAATCTTTAACTTGGTGTTCAACACTTCCATATGGTATATATGCATAACCTGCAGAATTCGTTGTCATTCCAGTAACAATCTGGTGATCAAGATGTGATTTAGCAACATATGCAATTTCACCAGTTTCCAACATGCATGCCACAAATGAATTTTCTGGAATACAATCAGCACCAATGTTGGGTGCAGCTTTCCATGCCACTTGAACAGTTGAATATGGATAAGGATTCATTGCGCAACAAGGCAAAAAGAATTTCACAAAGTCAGAAAAATTGTTTTAAACTTGACAAGGAATGAATGAATATAAAACAGTATGTCAGACAGCATCAAACTTTCTACATGTTGTTTGAATTTATTTAAATCATCCAAAAACTTCTGTACATCTGTTACATAGAACTACCTGCAACAAGCCAACACTGCAAGAATCATCATTTCAAAACTGGGGCACAACTTTTGTGTTAACTCACTAAGTTCGTATTGGTGCAACAAATGTCATTTCAGCCAACATTTAAACTTCTACCAGTAGTTGGCACCAACACTATGACATATTTTATCACAAAAATGACAAAAATCATCAATGCAGACAGTATACTGAAGCTCAAAATTCCATTACATTTTATCTACCTGTTTTTCCTTAGAAGAGAGATAAACTACAATAGTACAATGCATTCCCTTGATCTGAATCAATATGTAACAGCTTCTCATACAAAGAACCAGTGTTTTGTTTCAAAGTTATTCGAGTGGAGAGACAAACTCTGATAAAGGCAACTTTTTATGTTACAGCAAATTAAAAGAGTGCAGACACTGTTGTAGAGTCCTCCCTAGGCGCAACTTAACATGCAAGGATGTTTCTTGTTCATGTTAACTGTTATGCACTTTTTCTTTGTTAGTGAAATGGGCAATCTTTTTTCAGAGCATTGGAGTGAACAACGTAAGTTTTCAGAGTGTTGTACTGGCCCAGCTGCACACTACAGCCCTTGAAACACTTTAGATATGATTTGCATCATAAGAAAGCAGTACAGTTAAAAATCTATGCAAAATTTCTCCAGATCATAGACAAAGCAGCTCTGACATGCTTGTGGTATTTATTGAAAAACTGGACCCATTTTTACATCTGGACCCATTTTTACCCATTTTTACATTACATTTGTGTAGAACAATAGCACAAATGGACACTACACCTTAAACTGATATTAAAAATTTACTGCTGTCAAAACCAAATGGTGCATAGTTTTACAATGTTGCGGTGCTCCTGTGCTGTTCAGCTGTCATGCTTGTGTTTCTCTGTTTACCATGCATTCTGACTAATATACTTGATTTCTTCTCATTAATTACCGTTCTATCTCTACTTGCAAATAGACTTATGTTTGTATTGTGAGCTCCTCAACTTTTCCAAAGCAGCAGCTTCTTTGTGAGCAGATTCCTACCAGTGACAAACATTCTATTTTGTAGTTTTATCATTATTAATCTCCTTTAATTTTACATAGTTTCATTAATTTTCTGTTGCTACAACTGCAGTATTTCTATCTGAAGATGGCTGCTGAATTAAATAGAGTTTTCTAAGGAATGAAAGCCAGACCCATAACTAGGGGGGGAGGAGGGGCTTCACCACACTGCAAAATTCTTTCCCTCCCTGGAAAAATGTGTTGGATATAGTTTGAAACTATTGAACATAGTTTAAAAAATTTGGACCCATTTCAGAAAAATCTTCACCTTATTTTACAAGTAAACGCCTTCTCTTGAAAGACAGTGGCACATTCAGTCTATAGCAGTGGTTCTCAACCTATTCGCTGAAGGGAACCAAACCCGAAGTTATAACTTTGTTAGAGAGCCACACTAGAAATTTTAGCACAAGTCAATTGACATGTTTTGCTTGATAGAAGTCTGCTGCAAAAAATATTAAATAAAAGTTTTATTTAAAAACTGCTGAGGGCCACACCAAGGGTGCTTGAGAGCTGCATATGGCTTTAAGAACAGTGGTTGAGAACCACTGATTTATAGTATAGATGTTCTAAGAATCAGCAAGTTAGCTTTAGCCTGCATCAGAACAATCCAGACATATTGCAGATTCAGACTCAGCTTTAACCCAGGGAAAACAGAAGTGAACCACTGTTTTTATAATCTTAAACAAGCATCATAAACAGCATCAATCAACTTTTCATAAACTGTAAACATATAAGTATACGTTATGTTTTGCAACAATCACTTTAATAGACCAAAGTGGGACAGTGTATACTACTTCTCCCTTGTGCAGCCTCTATTTACACTATACATGTGGTACCACCTTACAAATGTATTGCTTTGAAGTAACACCCCAACACTTCCTTTCTTGTGCGACATGGATCTATGTCAGGGTCTGTAAACTTTCTTGCTAGAGGGCCACATAAGCTATTACACAACAGTTCAAGGGCCGGACATCATATGTAATGTGATTGTTTTGGGATATGTTACATTCTACCAAATAACATATTTTTCATAAATATATTGTTTTTTCATTATTAATAAAATGCCTTTGCAGGCTAGATTTGGTCCGCAGGCCGTAGTTTGGAGACCCTTGATCTATGTGATTAGTCAAGATGAGAACAATACCACGCCATGTAGGTGAACATTTCTGACAAACACTTTTGACTTAGGTACCAAACATGATCTATTTCAGGATCATATTTTTTTGTAAGACAATAGATCAACATTGCACAAATGCACACTGCAAAAAGAAAAAAGATTAGAGTAAGATGCGTTTGTTGCAATTGTGGCTGAATCTTCATGATTGCAGCTTATGGGCTGTAACTGACACATTTTTTTTTTGGGAAAGTTACATGAGACTGAAAGTGTAATAAAAGCATTTTGATGGTTTCTTAAAGCCACATACAATGTAAAACACATACCACCATATTCATTTCTGTCAAGAATATAAAACATACATTAAGTATCTGCAAATTAGAAAAAAATTATGCAAAAGGTTTAGTAGACAGCTAGGTTGATTGATTTAAATCGAGCAATAAAAATCATGATTTAAATCAAGCAATAAAAATCAAAAAAATCATGTTGCTTTAGACCTGTATGTGATGTCTATGACACATTTATTTAACATACCGATGCGAACAATTGGTGGATTTTTGTGCATACCATATTTTTCAAAACATATTCTTGCATGCAGCAATTTTGTCACTCAAAGGGATCTTTTGTCTTTCACATGCAAGTACTCATCAAAAAGGCCTCCAATTCTGGAAGGCGTACAATTTTAGTGGAATGAAACATTTCTGCATGTATAAGATTGTCTACACATTTTCTTGCACATGGTGATTTTGTGTTAATAATTCTAAGGCAAATTCTTGTCTTTTACAAGGAGTTGCAAGTAGCTGGGGATACAATTCATTTACGTCATGTGCCAAATTTTTGCCTGTCATGCACGTCATAAGATTGCTTGTTGAAAAAAACGTTTAGTTTCATTAGGTGTGTACCTACATTATGTGCACAAATCATATTTCTATACGAAAAAAGCATTTGTTGCACAGCTTTAATGTAATTGAGCTCTGCAGTTGTCCAAAGCACAACAAACTTTGCTCAATTGCTTTCAGAATTGGACAAACCACAATAGATACCAAATGCAATGCAGTACTGCTGTGTTGATCATCCAGCAAACTGCAAACTTTTCAAAAAAGTGTATTAAATTCTCAAAAATTCAGCCATCAACTTTAAACCATGATTAAAAATTGTGAAACTGCTGAGAGGTACCTAACAAAACAACCTGTTCAAACTTTTTTCAGTGTCCTAGTGCTTTAAATTTAATTTGCATGTAATTGTCTAATGTTTGTGCCAATAAACTCAACTTTATCAGTAGGATGCCAGTGTTCGAAACTTGATGCCAGCAAGCAGTGTTGCTAGTAGCAAGCCAGTTGGAAACTCCTGCAGTTTTTACAACAGTTGTGGAAACCTTTGCTCAGTGCCACTACAAAGACTGTACCACACAAATTGTAGGCAAGCATCGCAGCAACAAAGGTTGAAGCTGCAAAACACTGAAAATATGACTGACTTCCTCAACATTTATTGCTTTCAGCCAGTCACAATTTAAACCACTGGTATGAATGACAAGTCCACCACCCCTTTCTTGAGCAGCCTTGCACAGAAACATGCGGATAACAGATATGTCTGGTCACACCAGGGAGCAATAGTGGGTCCACCAGCGCTTGTCCCTGACTGTGGTCAGAGTGAAAATTGCTAGCATATTTAAATGATTGTTTATTTTGCTGTGAGTGGCAAAAACTTTGTTGGATATATTTTGCTATATGAATCTGTTCGAAACTGCATCCACTTTTCACTTTTCTCCTTTTCTAACACTGAGTTCATGACACTAGCAGCATGGCGAACGTCTTAGTCAAGCAGGTGTGTCTGTGCAAGTGGTCGTCGCTTCGCTTCTCAACATTGCTGCTTTCACTTTCCTGTTGATTACTGAACATTACACTTTTCAATGGGTAACTTTTCACACTTAAAAAAAATTTCTATATCTTTTATGGTTTGGGTTTAGGCATAGGGTTTAGGTTTAGTTTAAGATTTTGGGTTTGTCTTTAGGATTTAGGTTTTGTATTTTAAACTATCTGCCAAGGACAATGTGCTCATCTAACCTCATCGCCCTTGTCACATGACCATGTCTAACGTCAAAATAAGCCAGTGTCTAGTGTTGCATCCTCTCCGTTGGCATTGTGTTGAATGTGTGATTCACCACGAATGGGATGTGCGTAAAGAACACCCATATATGTGGCATGAACAAGCAATAATAGAGTGATCATGGCATGTGATCTCTATTGTGCTTGCTGCCACACTGTGAAGCTTTGCGCAAATGCCGCTCGGGCTTTCCGATCGCAACAAAATGGTGCTGTGATCAGGATGTGAAGGTCGTGCCAAGTGCAGCCTTCACAAAAAGAACGTCCGATCGGTGCGGTTCGTTGTAAAAAGGAGGGGATGTTGTTGCAACCTCTCCGTTGGCATTGCGTTGAATGTGTGATTCTCCACGAACGGGATGTGCACAAAGAATAACACCCATATATATGTGGCACGAACAAGCAATAAGAGAGTGATCTTGTCAGGTGATCTCTATTATTGCTTACTGCCAATGTGAAGCTTTCTGCACTTGCAGCTCAGGCTTCACAATCATAGCTTTAGGTAGATGGCAAAGGCTATGCAAGTTCAAGTGCTGAGTAGCCAGCAATGGCTACGCAGGGTAAACTACTAGTAGGTAGCTGGCAACATCAAAACCAAAACCTCTAGCATGAGTATACAGTAGAGCTCACCCGCAAGCAGTGAACACACAGACAAATTAAGGTGGCTATAGGTCTGTTGCACGTGACACGGTAAGAATAAAACGCTAGGTTTGTCACTTCAATGATGCCATCGTGGTAGTGTAGCAGATGTGTTTATGTCTGCTGACATCATTCCCCTGCAATTGCAAATTAACTTCATTGAACTTCGTGAAGATATCTGTGGACTGTGACAGCCAAGATACTGTATCTGTGACACCCTTTGACAGCCACCTTCTGTGTGCAGCAAAAGGCGTACTGTACAAACTCCCTTCTATTTAGAGAAGGCACGGTCTAAGATTTTTCAGACCCGGACCGCCCATAACCTGCAACATCCAGCCCATAACCGCCTGTGGACCGAGGACATTTATTCATTTTCAAACCGACCCACCCATGGCGCGCTAAACAACTGGCAGACTTGTCGATTTTTGCCTCCTGAGGCACAATATCTTCTATGGCTATTTTACCTTCACAAGCAAAACACCTGCTTAGAATATTTTGCCTTTTGTCGAACATCATTGGTTGAAGTGGTCATGTCATGTGACAAGCACAATATACAAAGTTTTGACTTTGTTAGTGTGTAAGCCAAAAACCCCAAACCTAAAGCGACGCTTCAATGAGAGAGGTCTTTCAAATCAAGCAGCAATAGAGTTCACTTGACAAGATCACTTTACTATTACTAGATTTGCTCAGACATATATACTCCGGGAGGATTCGTGTCATTTATTTGTGGGGATTTGTCATCAGTGACATGTGACGAGCATCGCTTTGCGATGTTACACCTCAAACCTAAGCTTAAATCCCAAAACCTAAAAATAAAGCTCTTAACCAGTCCCATCACCACACAGGGTAGCTTTGTTAAGCTTAGGCCCGCAAACAAATCTCCAATCCCCCCAAAACTGAAATATGAAACACTACTGTATAACTCAGCAGAGTTATCACTTTTTAGAATTTCATGACCCCAGCACAAATGTAACGATTCCCTGTTGAAAACCTTCTGGCGACAGTTCTGCTCTCAACCTTATAGGCCTACTCTCAACCTAGAAGCCTGAACCTAAAACCCTTAACCTAAAACTCTAGGCTAAACGTAAAACCCTTGACCTTACTTATAATGTGATTGTGATTTGGTTCATATGTAAAGCACACCAATAGCAGGCGATCAAAACGTTGCATAGCATAACAGGTTCCTTCCAAGAACAAACTCAGCACCAAAATCAGTGACCGCCACGCTCTGGCAAGACGTTATCAACTTATCACCATACGCAAAACATTTTCTTAAAGTGTACCTTCTAGTCGCCAGAGGTATTCGGACCAGAGGCAGAGGTGAGCGGATATTGATTTTTTAACTCCTGATCCATATCTGATAAATTTTTTGAATATCCACATCCAATCCTTATCCAAAAATTCTGAAATTTTGTATCCGATATCCATCCATATCCGAATGCAACACTGGTTAAATACGAAACAAACAGGCAGTGTGAGTGGTTATAAGTCCACCACCTTCATTTTTGAAAACCTTCATTTTTTGAAAACTTATTCATCCATCACATGTAACATGAAACTAATCCATGACAAGTGTGCAGTAGGCTGGACTACGCTTGGTAGAAACTTAGTAAACCTAAACCACACATCTGACCACAAAAGTTTGGAAACTTTTGAAAAAAGTTGGCCTAAATAAAAACCAGTACCATGAAAACTGCAACCATTACAACCAAAGAAATGGTGCCCGATTATGGCAGGAGTCAGCACAAAAACCATTTTTATAGTAAGACACGTCTACCTGACTGTCACTGCCAGCAGACCTATAGCTACTTGCAGACAAAAACACCTTGTCATTTTGTGACCCAATCCATAAAAAAAACACATGTTGAGCACTTTCAATTGTAAAAACAGAAAATTAGTGTATATTTTGATGCCAGAGGTATAGCTCTGTGGTGTTTATTTTTCGGTTTGAACTGTATTGTATCCGATTTTGTCCACTTTTAACACTGAGTTTGTGGCACTAGCAGTTGGTACAATGAACCTGGACCAAAGGGAATTCCTGCTGTGCGAGTGGTCGTCGTTTGGGCTCTCAACATTCTTGTTTAGGCTGGGCTGATGAAGACAACTCTTTTTATGGGAAAATTTTTGAAGTAAGCTACACCTACAGTACTTTTTTAACAAGTTTTGAAAAACAGACACAGGTTTACAATTTGGGATAGGGTTTTAGGATGTATGGCAAAGAAGATCCACCAATCCATGGATATATAGTCCTTGTCGTATGACCAATTCTACCTGCATCAGCTAATGGCAAAAGAGCTCCAGCATTCAGTCAGTTGATAAAATAAAAATGTTTTGAACACTGAGAGTAGATCACAGTATAAAATACGCTATAGAAAAACTATGTAGCATACAAAAAATACAAACTGTCTTTTAACAAAGTTTGACTGCATAAAACTTGAGATAGAATGCTCAAAATTCTAGCCAAAAGAAATGTAGCTTAAACACTGAAATAGACCAACACCAAGGGGGTCAACAGGTCGATTGCATCAACTGGTTGATCGCCAAGTGTCACTTGGTCGATTGCACCTGATTTTGCATTGGATTGGTAAGCTGCTTAAAAATAACATTTTACAGTCAATATTCCAGAAAGTAGCCTACATAAAAATTATCTATCAATTGGTTGGTCACGGATTCTATTTGAATAAGTTTCAGAAATATTGTAGTCTTATTATAATGTAGATTTTAGCTAAAGCTACTTGTCTGAAAGGCCGTTGGGGCATCCAGGATGAATAAGTGTGAAGTGTGCCAGGACATTGTCCTCGACAAACAGGAGGCCCTGCAGTGTGATAGAGAGTGCACAAAATGGTACTACTGCATATGTGTCGGAATGTCGAGTGGACAATATGAGACATTTTGTGACAACTATGATAGACATAACGTGTTGCAATGGTTATGCGATAACTGCAAGGAGCAGAATAAGAAAACCATCCAAAGTGAAATGCCTATCACATGGGGCAAGATGAAAGACTTCAAGAAAATCAGAAAAAGTCTTGATTCGGCATATCAAAAAATTGCAAAATGGAATAAAAACTATATGCAAATCCCAAGAGGAAAAGCTGGAAAAACACTAATTGCAGAGGTGACACGTCTTATAAAACTCTTTAACAGCAGTAAAAGATGGGAGTCAGTAGCGATACACATGCTTCAAGTACTTCTGCCATTAATACTCCAGAAGCCATCTCTCAAATAAAAAAACAGAGAACATGTCAAATACCTGAACAAAAGAATGGAATGGTGGAAACACGGAAAGATAGAAGAACTGATCTCAGAGTGTGAAGCCATTCAAAAA
>JGI24021J15306_10007929_pt1 | contig 13001 bp, 13 predicted proteins | sample Ectturendosymbi1_FD_15306 | JGI IMG/M metagenome (IMG submission 15306) | reverse complement strand
CAATGATTTCTTTAAGTGCTCCAAGCACTAACGTGGCTGGCAGACCGACTGCTCGCTCGAACGAGCCATATTCTGTCAACATGATTGACAGGCCGCTGCGCCAAGCTCGTGCGGCGGTGTCATTACCGCGAAAGTTCATGCGCTCTTTTTCCCGTCTCTCATTCTTGCTTGATACCCAACAAGGTCAAGAAATAAACTTTTCATCGTGAACATCAAAAAAGCTGCACAGCAGTCACCATAAAATTTTGGCTACAGTCTAATCAAGTTAAAACTTAACGGTTGCGGCGGGGCTGACGCACAGGGGGTGTGCAGCAAAAAAAACAGGGGCGGAGATAAATTTTTCAGCTGCTGATGACGTCGCTTTCAACTTCCCATTTCTTAAGTTGAAAGCAACTTGCAGACAAAGTATAACGTCAGTTTAAGACATACGAGACAGCGGAAAAATTTAAAACAACGTCGCTTTTGAACGCTCTGGCGCTGGCCTTGATACGACCAGTGTTCCAGAATCTTCGTTACGTTCTTTCTCCCCCCAAATTGAATGCTTTTCAAGCAGTGGTCGTACAACAATTTCGAAAATGATCATGCAGCCATGGGCGTCGGCCTCTCTGGTTTTCGAAATTTAATATTTTCCTCTTCAGGAGGAAAGGTTGTTCTTTTTGTTTTGGATGAAATTTTACCACTGTTGCCTCCCCCCCATGGAGAAAACCCACTATTGCCTGTCTGGAAAAAATCGCTCCGGCGCCCATGCATGCAGCAATTTCAAAAAGAAACTACGATACTAGATTCGTTTAAGAAACAAACAGAAGTATTGAGTGAAAACACCATTTACCAAAGAAATTGCATTGACTAGTGCAAGAGCCACGACAAGCTAGCAACACAGCTGGCCACACGAAGTTGTATCCGTACGCTATTAGGGCCACGTAAAAAACTATTGGGAATCACTACCCTCGTAAAGAGCTACTGTGCCTGCAGGAAAGGACTTCTTATATGATCACAAAAAGTTTTAGAATAATTCTAAACACCGCCGCCGCTTACCTGCGATTCAGCGAGTTTCGTGAAATTAGGTCGCAGCAAATACACGATTCCTTGCCCGGCCCCCTCCAGGGTCGCCCCGCGTATCAACAGCACGAAGAGCAGTATGTAAGGCAGGGTGGCAGTGACGTAGACGACCTGAAACGTGGACATCCGTTCAAAGGCGCGTACGCTCGCTGGCCTCGCGAGACGGGACGTTAAAACAAGACCACCCAGAGAAACACTATGTTTAGTTAGGTGGCCTTGGTTAAACTGTCCGAGATCGTGTTTTTTCACACAAAATCGAGAGCTGCATGTCGGGTACGCCCACCTAGAGACATTTTCGAGGAGGCAGGCTTCGTAGCAGTGTTTCTTGCGGTCATGAAACACGAATACGAAGCCTTGCGATCGTGCGCTTAAGCGGATTTTGGGTCAAAACGACGAGAGGTGGAAAATTTCCCGCATCACTGAAAAAGAATTCTCCCGGAGGGCAGAGAGATGTCCCGGTTATCAACAGCAGTTACGGGAGTTTCTTTTACAAATACACGCATTTCGTGCAATTTAGTGAACTACTGACGGAGGAAAACCAGCCCGTGGCCTCGTGGTCATTGCGTTCGCTTTGGGGCTGGCAGGTCTGGAGTTCAACTCCAGGGTTTCACCCAGACCTTATTAATTGGTACTGTAGCCTTCTGTACTTGTGCACGGTATAAGTCCGTTCGAACTTGGGCACCTTGCGTACGAACTTGTGTGTTCGTATAAGTGTACTGTATCTTGTACTTGGGTTCGCGCTTAATTACATGTGCAATGAGTTCGCTGCCGTCAAGGGACGGGATATGCGCCACAGCAGTCAGTTAAGTAGCGGCAAATGTTAGGAAGCGTTTTAACTTACAGTGAAATCGCCCGATATATGAAAAGCAAGATCTACAGCTAATTTGCGCACCCTTCATGACACACCATGCACAAGACACTAACAGAAACATCGAGAACATAACCAAACCACGTAACTAAATTCGTATTTCTAACTTGGATGGCTATTTTTTACGACAGCGACTAGCAATGACAGCCAGCGACACAGCATCGAATCGTACGCACCTTTCCGCTCGATTTGACGCCTTTGAAAATGCACAAGTAAATAACGATCCAGCACGCCAAAAAGCAGCCGGCCAAGAGCCAGCTGCTGATGTTTCCCATCTCGTGCAAGCCTGACGACTGGGCCAAGACTTCGCGTCTGAAACGTACAACGCAGTGCGCGTCAAAACGCCGCACAATTCAGCAGCAACCATGCAGGTAATGTCAAAGGTCATCACTGCAGGTAATGTCAAACGTCACCACTGCAATTCAATCCACACTTATGTCAGTCGCAACGAACCGGCAGCTTTACAAAGTTACAGGGATTCGCAATCCCTCGCTTAGATCTCGTTCCGCTTCAGCAAAAACTTTATCAGGAACACTGTTCGTTCGGCACTACTGCATACTTTACCTCGGACAGTCAGCTATAAATGTCACAGCAAGCAGCACTCTAACTCCACACATAGCTTCATGGACGAAAGCTACGCAGTGGAATTAGGGAAGAAAAACCGTTAAATTCTTTCCAGGAAGACAAGGACTTTGGACAAACAAGAAGGAAACTGGGCGCGTTTTCGCCCAGTATTCCATCATACCTCCAGAATTCAACTTCAGGTGTGGTTGTCCACAAAGTGTCGTTGCCATCCCAAAGCGAGGAATTAAACAACGTAACATTCGTCGCCTTAAACCCATCGATTTTCTCCGCAACACAGTGAGGAGAATTCCACTTATTATCTGCAACGATCGGTTTGTTGGCAAAAGTTGTCGGCACTATACGCAATCAGCGTTTCCGCTGACGAGCAGCGATCGGCGGGACGGGGAGTCTCAAGACGTCCGTTGTGAAAGATAGGCCGCGCGACCCAGCAGCAACATTCGCTGCCGAAAATTTTCCCGGTTCGACTTGTTGTAGAGAAAACTTGGAACAATTAATAGGGGTTCGTCAAAAAAGAATGCGTCGCAACGCATCAGGGATCGCCTTATTTCGGATTATTTCGGCCTTTTGTCGGATTCTTTCGGCCTCATCCCGGATTTGTTGCGCAGGAGTCGTGTATTAAGATGGGACAAATGTCGGAATATTTGGAATAAATCGTATGCAACTGAAAAATGCCTGAATGTATTTGCAGAAGCAAGCCTAATATTTACGAAATACTGCAGTGATCTAATACCGCGTATATTGCATTTGCGCGAATTGTCTTTTTCAATGCTGTCCCAATCAAAACGAGAAGCAACGATGATAAAAAATTCTTGAGTTTATTTCAGACAAGACATACTTTTCTGTGACTCACTCTGCATTATCCAGTAATATTCGGTTGTGCCAAACAAAACTTTCAAGCCGGCACTTTGCGTGGATCAGCGCAATCTCCGGCGCCGCCGCACGTTCGGCTTACGTCATTCCGCTTCGTGCGAAAAGCTTCTGGAGCGTCAAGACATTCCTTTCCTGCTGCTAAGCCTACTCGGCTACAATTTTAATGGGGATCCCGAAGCTCCCTACATTCAGGTTGCGCGTCACTGGGCCGCTTATCAAGCCATCCATCAGTTGCGCGTGCCATTGCACAGCAGCGCTCAGCGCCGACTTAGGCACGAGACCAATGCGGGAGCAACGCGGAAAGCCTTTCACAAAATCGATCAGCGGAGCATGCTGCTACAAGCACGGAATGCCGTTTCGGCGCACAGGCATTCGGTACCGAAAGTCTTGGAGCAAACGGTTAGTCTTTCAACGAACAATGGTAATCTGGTTTCGAAGTTTCAAAGTCGACCGCTTTAAAACACTTCACTGAAATTGATTGGTGACTTCTAATTGCTTTGCCACAAACAAATCGTTTGTTTTTTTTGCTGCAAATCAATTGTATTTGCTTCCAGGTTGAATTACGTATGCGCGTAGAAAAACCAAACATCCCACTGTATTGTACTGATTAATAATGATCTTTTTCAAACCTATGCAACGCTTGTTCCGTCGACAAGACAAGTGGTTGTGAAGTCTCGGTAAATCTCATGCACAACATTTTTTTGTTTAGTTTTTTGAACACCCACTAAGCATGAATTAAGCAGTGTTGTAAACTTCAGAAACTTTTCTTTGTAGCAGCGTCGCTTTTATGAGATGTTGCGTTCCAAAGTGAAATTAAAGATACGGTCTAGCGGCAGATCTCATCCAGTGGCTCTTAACCTGGGGTCGATCGAACCCCTAAGGTTCGACGGAGCCGTTTCAGGGGTTCGACGAAGGTGATCTTGATTTCAGTAACCCATTTTTACTTTCAGTTATATTGGGCAAAACTGGGGTTCGACAAAACCTTGGAAAACTACGTAAGGGTTCGGCGTGTTTGTAAAGGTTAAGAACCACTGCATGGCAGTAGCATGACACACTCACTGACAAACAAACAATTTGACTTTTTCTGCGAATAAAACCGGTAAGTTTTCAACAAAATCTCAATTTTGAGTAACTCGACTAAGGGAAAAAATGCGAATACAGTCTGTCACTCGCAAACAAGTGACAGAAATCAGTAATGACAGAAACCACTCACTGCATGTCGTCCACGGCAGCGGGCCCGGATAAAACGAGCGAACAAGGTAAAAAGCCGACCAAGCCATAACCACCACGTTGTAAATTGTAAAGATCGCGTTGATGATAGTGCAACCGTAACCGACGCCCTGGCGGCAAAAGGAAAACATTTTAACAAGCGTGTATGTACAGTTGTACACCACAACTACGTTGAAAATCTAATTGACAAACGAATTTCACACGAAAACTGTATCACGATCTCAGTTTAATTTACCATCTGTAACATACACTTTCCTAAAACCATCAAGTGGACAGATGCGTTTAAAAAAAATCAATGAACTTTTGAAGACCACGAATCAAGCAGACAGCACAATTCAACTTTCGCAAACTACATCTTATTACAGAGATATCTTTAACAAACGCAGGATAGGAGTTTGATGCCGCCCGACTGTTACGAGTGTCGAGAAGGTACTAGATAGCTTTTACTGCAACGTCTATTCGATAGAAGAATGAGTTTTGGCATGTTACCACCGCGGTCTTTGTCTTCCGTTCAAGTATACAGTGATGCTTAAGCTACAACGTTATAAATAGGGCAACCAAAAGTCTATGAAGTCAAATTTTTTCTGCCTTTATTATGGTTTGTGAGACGTGCACAAACCAAATTTCACGCTCATAACATGAGCGACTCCCAAGTTATTAGGTAAAAAAAAGTCAAAATTTATCGGTAGGTTAAACTTATCTTGCAGCAGTTTTTTTTCTCTTTATCGATACTTTATTGAAACTACAACAACAGATATTGATATGCTTTTGCAAGTTTAGTTGCAATTTTGTAATAATAGTGGGTTTGTTGCGACTTCTGTCGTAATAATGCTGTTTTGCCCACTACTGGACGATTGAATATTATGTAGGCTATGCGTGGTAACGCAAGAAACGTGGTCTCTTGCTTTGATAAATGCTCGATTCATTTTGCACATAGTGTTTAATTTCATGATGTTCTCAGGTGTGACTCTACTGTAGTTATTAATGTAGTAATCAATATGTCATCCTAAAGTTAAACAACCAAATTTTTTTAATTTCGAAGTATAATGCATGGATATGCTTCTGAGTTAAACGCAACACCTAAAGCTGAATCAATTTGCAAAACGCAGGAAATTTACAGGTCAAAATAAAGTCAAAATTTGTAACTTATAAAGTCAAAATTTTAAGTTTTTAGGTCAAAAATTGGTTGCCCTAGGTATATTGAAAGCAATCAAAAGTCCATCCAGAAAAGAGAATCTTCCCACGCACCTTCATGGATGGGAGGAGTTTCCAAACGTCGATGGCACTATGCTGTGTGTACTGGCCGAGCGCGACCTCCAGGAAAAACAGTGGAACGCCGGCAACCACGGCGCACAACAGATAAGGAATCAGGAACGCACCTGCAACGTCACAAGACCTATGAGTTGAGACACTCGCTACCGTGAATAGCGGTGGACAGATTTGACCCCTTGTCTTGCGTTCTATATTTAGCCACTGTAGGCAACAAGGCAATCTATCCAAGGTTCCATTGCGCGACAAACCTTGGATTGCATGGTTTGCAACAAACAGATGAAAAACTGGTTGTCTTATAGAAACGTGACTTTAGTCACTCCTTAATATCCAAAAGGGTTTTCAGGCGAAACCTGCAACTTTAAGCACAGCACGCAAGCGGAAAGACGCTGCGCAAGACCAGCTATTACCATACGGTTGGCACAGGAGGTTCTCATGACAGACGATTAATGCTGAAGAAGCAAATAAACGTTCTTCCCCAAGTTTTCTAGAATGTAACATCCACGTCAGAGTCGCAGTATCACTTCAAGATTTTGGCCACAAGCTTATGAAAAAATGTTTGCAATTTTCTGCGCTAACTCTTTTGTGACAAAGTCGTACTTAATATACAACAAACAACAACTAATTCAAATAAAACCAAGTGAGACTGTTTACGCAGTCAGTTAAAATTTGCTCAAGTGCAGTTTGAAAACTGTTTTTTTTTTCGCTGAGACATTTCGGTCATTTGTCTCAGAGTTGTATTAAAACTCGCCGTAACAGTGTTGATTAGCCTGTATTTTCAGACATTCTGACCGAAATGACTTAATTTTTTTCGGTCATTTCAAAAACATATCGGTCTGTGACCGAAAAAAAAACAGTTTGAAAATACACTACCAACGAACGCTCACAGCGAAATGAAACGAACTGGTTTACGCGTCCCAAACGCACAGCACTGGTGCATTGAACTGCCACTGCGCCCGGAGCGTACCACTGAAACAACCACGGACATAGATTCTCACCTCCTCCGTTCTTGTAGCACAGGTACGGAAAACGCCAAACGTTGCCGAGGCCGACCGAGTACCCGATCATTGCGAATATGAACTCCCGCTGTTTGCCCCATGTCGCGTTGCTGAAAACAAACGGGATTGCCAGGAAAAAAGTTGTACGACGTCCACCTTCAAATTCTTAGCACGGTTTTNTGCTTCCTTCCGCCATGAAACAATGCATTTGCAATGTTGCCAAGTCACNCATTGGCCGTGTCAAAAAACTTCAGAGGCACAGAATGTAAAACCCTCTGGCATCGGAGCTGTTCTTGCGATTAGGCAAAAATTACACACGGATAAAAATGTTTGACATTTTGCCAGTTGAGTTATTCCAGAAGAGTTTGATTTGTTTGACGTATCGCTTTATAACAAATGACAAAAATGAATTATCCTTATGGCTATTATTGATAACTGTGATCAGAACACAAACCGATACCTTACAAATTTGCTAAAAATGCGAGCATTCATTGACTTTGGTCTAACCCAGCCTTAATGGATCACGGACTCCTGGTACATCCTAGCAAAAGTTACGGACCCCTCAAGAACAAACCTTGCAATAAATATTTGAAATTGGTTTCAAACATCGTGGTAGTAATCAAAATGCCTGCAAATAACCCTTTAAATCACATCCATGGACACTTAACCAAATTCACGGACCGCTTTGGGGTTCATGGACCACCAGCTTTTTTAGATTATTTAATGCCCAACCCTGTATCAATGGCGGAAGTGACACTGGCAAAAAACTAGTCGCCAGTCTGCTTTCGCAAGCATACCACTAAGCAGTCTGAACATAGAAATTCGTTTCTCGTCAAGGGGCGAAAGTTGACATGCTCTGTTCCTTTCGTAGTGATTGTCGCAAAAAGGAATAAAAAGCAGGAAAAAATCTTGGTTTGTTCACTTGCGAGCCCGGAAAGGTCAGTTCACTACATACAACCGACAGCCGGATCTGAAGCGATGCAAGAAAGATACAACCAGCAAACGGGGTTTATCTGCACCGATGAAGTGTCATGAACTGAAACTGCAATAATCAAATGACAAGCACATAATACTGAACAAAACATGCAGCATTTGCGTCATGAAGCATCTCAGGCATCCATCACTGTCAAGGCTAAACATCGCATTCACGCGGGTTTTCCCAAATGACACTGTTATGTTTGTCAACAACCTTACATTTCCCGTGTGATAATGTCGTCATGGACGTTGCGTTCAAAACCCAAGCATTTAAAGTATGCAAGATGTAGCTTGCTAAGTCGTAAGCTTCTGTGCACTTAATTAAGATAGTTTGCTTCATTAGGTGACCACAGCTACATTAGCTTTGAAATAGCATTTTGATGCCTGCGTGGAGAACCATCAATGTTACGCAATGCGAAGAATCGAATCAACTAGAATAAACGGAAAAGAAAATATCTGCACAAGGTAACTTTTAAGCCACAGTTCACAGGCGAAGGTTTATCTGCAAATGAAACCTTGCCAACGTCTTGAGTCCTGCCGATTCGCCACACTAACTTGCTTATGCCACACAAAGAGGAAAATTACCNACCGCAACCTTCCCAGGATAAAGCACCGGATACGTGGAAACAATGCTGTGTGCGGGAATATTCAACTCCTACGCTTATATCATTTNTCAGCTGACAAGCACTACGTCATTTTCCATCCATTCATGCTTCTATAAATACTTCCAATAAAACAGATCACAGATTGGAATTCAAACCATTTACTCTTAGAAAAACTTGACCGATTGTTAAGCAAAAACTCTTCCTTGGAAAAGTATATGACAAACACCATTAAGCAGGGATAATTTTTGAGTCAGCCGTTAGCCAAATGCTCGGCGGAATGCCACTCGCAAAAACAATAAAAAAGAAACTAAGAAGTGACTATAAATGAGCGCTTGCAACTTCACCCTTAGAACAGGACAAAATCGACGCAGCAAGACAGAGTCATCTCGTTCAGTGTTATGATACATTTTAACCTTTTCTGTTGTGCTAGATTCCGATGAATCTATGCATATGTTTCGCAAACTGGTGCTTGATGAGCGCGGATACGCGTAAAACCGCGATAGCATTCCTGCATTAAAATCCTGGTTGCAACAACTGCGGAATATATCGACTGTAGCTTTTAAACATGTTAAAAGCTTCGAAGCAGTTGCCATTTGAAAGACTTGGGCATTGCCAACACCGTTACAGACGTAATATCCGTACGCTGGGATATGACCTATGCTTTTTGCCAATTGTCAAAAACGTCTATTTTCAAACTGGAAGTACCGGAACAAAATCATGCTCGTCTCGAAGATCGTGAAATATTCAAAACCTGAATCCGGGAAGCTCTTTTTGGCAAATACTACAGAGCTAAAAGCTAGAAAAAGACAAAGGGCAGCCAAATTGCTCCATGTTCGTTGTGTTGAAACAATAAGAGGTGCACCGATTCCACTTTCTTCACTGACACTCCGAAGTGCCGTGCCAAAGAAGTGCCAAATTCCTGTAACTACACTACATATATCTGAGAACCATTCCCAAAATCGTACAAACAGTGACACCGAAGGTGCTGATGATTTAGTGTCACATCAGCAAGCAAACCCTTTCAAAAACAAAGCAATTCATGCTTACATTTTGATATGGCTAAATTGCAGTGGCAACTTTCACTCGCACTCTGAAATTCCACTTACCACACATGCCGATTCATTGGTAGTTCGAACCAGGATTTTGAACACGTTTTCAGGATTTTAGATAAATTTTGAAAGGTTTCATGCTTTACAAAAAGTGAATTTGCATTGTTATAAAATGTTTACTATGTCGACATGTGGTGCTGGGCAAAGTTTCTGAAGAATTTGGCACCATCTTCACATACAGCTTATATTTCTTTTGCAACAACTGAGAGCTGTGTAGACCTATCTTTAGGTTTATTACATCTGCATATGATACAATGTTTGCTGCATGTTCAAACCAGTGATTCCCACATAGAAATATAACATTGGCAACTTCTACATGATTTGAAATGAAAGTGTCAATTGCTTGTCTGTAGAGGTTAGGTGAATAAAGCTTACAAGAATGAAATGCTTGGAATTTTAATCAAGCATGTTGTTCACACACTTGACAAATTCAGAATTTCTTGGTAAACCCTTGCAAAACCTTGAAAAAATGAGCTTTTTTTCTTGTAAAATATACTGTATTTTTAAAAGTAAGTATTGACACTATTTTCTGTTTGTAATCAATCATATTGGTAATTGTATAAAAGATGCAATCAATTAAGAAGATACCATTTGAAAAAAGGTTTAAATGTATATATTTTACTTTTCCTGCAATAAGTCAGAACAGGGTGTTGTACCCAAACTATCAGCATGTATGACAATTTTACAACATTAAAATCTGCTTATAGAAAACTTAAGAAACAACACTCATGCCAAAACTATCAGAATGTTAAACAATCAACAAATAGGAATTTAAAAAAAACTGTGTTTTCAAAAATAGTGATTACCATTTCACTGTTTACCTCTCAATTGATACTTCATCTTTCTTTTCAACATCGGAACCTTTTATGTATGAAATCTTTGAAGCCATTGCACAGGTATGTTGACAGTTTATCTGTAAGCCTTTCTCTTTTTTTATCACAAGTTTAGCTATTCTGTTGGAAACATAAGTTCGAAGATGGTGATACCCAACAAAAGAATGAAGTTTTCTTTCAAACTTCACTACTGATCAGACATAGGTTCAACTTCTGCACAGCAGGCTAAGTTAAAAACAGGATTTTTTAAATTAAGTGAACAACATCAAGCTTGAATGCTACACACAAACACATTAAAAAGCTCTAACACAGAATGCCAACACACTGAAAACCTCAGTGCATGAAAGGGCTCTAATACAAGACTCCCACACAATAGAGTCTGAAGTGTGTGGTCATCAAATGAGGTGAGAATACTAAATCTACAACCACATNTTTTAATGGTGATGCATCTTTCACAAAATCTAACTTGCATTTCTATTTTGGCACTGACTAGATTGAAGTTATGCACATACAACCACATGAGTGCATGTAGCACAGAGAAGTTTGGTGGCAGGGCTTTCACCAAGCTTTTTCACATTTTTAGTGATTGTAATATTTGCTTTGATAGCTCAAAAAAGTAATGGCAGAAACTGATCAAAATTGGCAAAGGCGGAGAATACTAATTTCTCACAAAACTTTTACAAGTAATTCAGCATATGTTTGGTTTGCCTTTACATAGTTTCAATGCATGTCATGGCTGCCACAGTCTACCTTCCACAGTTGTTCCACTTAAGGAAGGTTGATTAAAGATGATTATCTCTGATAAAAGGTAGATCTATCTGTAAAACTGCCAACACATCTATGATGCGTACATCCTTGCAAATGTTTGATGATCTCTAGGACACCTGCAAATGTGATAACCCGAGATAGTGTACCTGCAATAACTTGTGATACATTGCCCTGCCCGTGATACCTGAGATATGGTGATAACAGTGATCCAGCTATTTCCACTGGGGCCTAGACCTACACAAGCAAAGCCTATCCAAAAGCTAAGATCCAACAAGCCAAACCGATTAGAACTGACCAAACTAGCATATATTAACATAGGCATTAATTATAAAGGCATGCTTCCTAGAGATGGCACAGTCCAAGATTTTTTGAGCCTGGACTGCCAATGGCCAGCAACATCCAGCTCATTACACACCCATGGACCAAGGACATGTTCTTCTTTTTCAATTCAGCCTGCACATGGCCTGTTAATCAATTACATAGTTAACTTACAAATATAAAACAAAAACAATTTAAACTACCATAGCAATAGTGATTTGGTGCATATAGTATAAAAAACAGTTATCAGTTTTGACACAATAGTTGCTTTCGTACATCACATACAGTTGCCTGTTATTTTTCATAGATCACATATATGATTTCCCTGTTCATAACAAACCTACATCAGACAATCAATCCCTGCTGTATTTTGTAGATCAGATTATGTGCTTTCCCTATTCACAAAAAAACCTACATCAGATATAAGCATTCCCTGTTCTTTTCCAAATGATTTCAAAACAGCTTGTCTTTTCAAACATTTATTTTAGATGAGATGTTTTGCTGATTTTTGATCAAATTCACAAAAGTAATGCTACAAGAAAGAAATAATAACAAAGGACTTAATTTCTAGTAACAAACTTATCTGAAAAAGGAATAGTTGAAATAGAGTTTCCAACAGAATATTCCAGTTCCAAGAAAAGTTTTATGATTTGTACATAGTAACAGAACTGACAACTGCTTTTAGTAGGGAATGCTGCATTTGCCAAAAATTCAAACAAAAAACAATTCCTCACAAATGTTGACATCCACATCAATTTCTGATGCAGCAAAAACAGTCTTAGGCCTTTAACACAAACAAGAACAATTATAATATATCTACCAGGTTTTTTAAGGTGTTTTAGGGACCCAATTTGGGTCCCTAGAATCAGAGAAATTGGGTCCCTACAGATCAATACCAGGTACCTAACATTTTCCTTAAACAAAACCCTGTATCTACTCTTTAAATGTTTTCCTGTGACACAAACAATAATGACATGACAAAAAGCACAACACATGGTGGCTTGAAGCAAAAAAATAACACTGCCAGGAGCATGACCTGTGTAACATAATAGAATGAGAGGAACAATCAATAGCAACTGGATGCTTCACCTTAAATTAATGAAAACATTAGAAGTGGATATAAGTATTTGCGAACTTGAATTTATCTCCTTACCACTGTTGAAATAAAAAAAATACTGATGATGCTTTGACATTTTTCCTTTTCTACATAAATACAACTCACTTTAGTCAGGGCTTCTCAAATTTTTTTGTTCTGCGACCCCATCTTAAAAAGTTTTTTCTATGTGACCCCCTTGATAGATAGCCTAGATCTCAGGGGTCGAGAACCTTTTTGGTTGAGGGAACCATGAAACCTATATATTTTTAATTGTATTTCCATGAGAGCCATATAATATTTTTTAACATTTAATGCAACTAACTTACTTAACCAATGTGTGCAGTTTTAAGCAAAATCAACAATTTTAAACAATGGTAAACGTCTGAATTTTCTCTTTAATAACATGCTTCTTACGGTT
>JGI24021J15306_10007928_pt1 | contig 13001 bp, 4 predicted proteins | sample Ectturendosymbi1_FD_15306 | JGI IMG/M metagenome (IMG submission 15306) | reverse complement strand
ATGGTAATGGTTCACGCAGGTGAATTTTGCTAAAAGTCTTGTTCCTGAAAGTCAATTTTGCTCTACTAATTCAATGGTATAGCCAGGCCCGTAACCATGGGGGGCGCAGGGGGGGCGAATCCCCCTGCAAACGTTTTCTCCCCCCTAGAAAAATGTGTTGGACATAGTTTAAAACTATTGGACATTGTTCAAACTTTTTGGGCCCCTCTCAGAAAACTTTTCGCCCAACTTGTTGTCCTAAGCTGGTTACGGGCCTGGGTATAGCGAAATGTATGAAAGGAAGGCATAATTTTTGCATCGAAGTATGTTTTCATTTTAGCATGGTAGCGTCTCCGGTAGTTCTATGTTTTGTCTTTGTTTTTCAGATTTCAGGTTCATTTCAGGGATTCTCTCCTGACGTGATGCTCATATCCCTCAAAGTGACGGGTTTGTGCACTTCCTATGCACACGCCTGCATCAACCCTATCATTTACACTTTCGCAGCGCCGTTATTCCGCAATCACATTTTCAAGGATATCAAGTGCTTCGTTTGCCAGGCTGTCAACAAGCTGTGCTGTTGTCCGAAGACACAAGGCACGCCTCACTCGCTTAAAAGAATAGACCCAGCAGAAAATAGTATTCAGAAGGCACAAGACGACCCATCCGCTACAGCAGCTACTAGTTCATACCTGCGCTAATGGCAATTAACGAAAAGTCGAAGAAAAAAGTCTTAGTCGGAGCTGGAATCAAATCAAAAATCAGCCACATGAAAAAACTGTTTTGAAGCGATATGAACATACAACGTAATCACTGCTTTCCAATTGTTCAATTTATCCCAGCAAAATTTGCAGTGAGTTTAAGCGAAGGAAGTTGTAATCCAGCGGATTCACTACTTTTAATTTTTTTCTGCAGANACGCATTTCCAAACGACTGTGACAAGAAGATAATTCGCANCTAAACTCGCCTAAAACCAGATTTTGTCGATATTTTTTTCATAGATAATCTANAAATTTAATGTGGGAATTCATTTTGAAATTCTTATTTCTAAAGCAATTAATGCAAACCGACATACCCACATGCAAAAACTCATTCAACTTTATTGAGACAATATCGCAGTCGATGTCGTTGGACCCGGCAGTTGGAGAGAAATGAAGACTATCTTACATCAGGTTGTGAGGTAAACGGCTAAGAGAAAAAAGAACTAAATCGGATGGAGTGCTCAGCAGCGCAAAAACGCGTGTAAGTTGTTTTGANCAAGGTTTGAAATGTTTTGTGAGACATTTAGCATGGGGCTGCAAGAAAATACAGAAACCATGAAGCGCCACNAAGCACCGAAGGTTTTGGTTGCTAACAAAGGCAATGCTGATGAGACGCATACGCAGATNCAACGCAGCAACAATTACCGCAGGTGGTCACCGTCATACTGGAGCGTTAAATAATGGAGATAAAATGAAGATTTGCAAAAAGCATCAGATATTTGAAGCGTTCGGATAAAAAAAATGTAATGAAGGTGGTCAACTAGCGCTGTAATTTGTTAAAGACAGAAACACATACACAAAACTTTAGAAAACCAAGATCAGTCATCTGCAAAATTTAAATTATTGATTCGATAAATATCCCTCCATGGCTCGCAGCTTGTAAGCAGCGAAACCTAATGTAGTTTCCAAACTACTTAATGAAGCAATACCTTATTTTTGCAGCAAATGCTTGCATTTTAGAAAAGCAAGCTTCTTACACCACAGGAGGCATTTTTGTTCATATAAATTTAACAGCTTCCTGAGCATCATAGAATTTGAGTAAACTAAAAGGTTGTCGTTCATGATTGAATATTGCAGTTTATGAAATAAATAGTGCAGTAAAACCATGGCGCCGAAGCATCTTTTACACAGCGTTACGGAATCGGAACTAAAATGTCCGAATCCGACTACTTAACGTGAATGAAGTTTGGCTGTCAACTATTTTGTAGCAACTAGCAAAGCAATCAGTGAAAATCGTGGTACACAGCAATAATTCTCGGTTTCAATAAAAGTTTCAAAAGAATTAGTACCATTTCAACAGGCACACGTTAGATTTCCTAACTTAGGTGTGCGATGTCAAAAATGATTCAACTGGACTTTCGGAGTCGGATAAAGCAATCCGACACTGACTCCTACTGTTCTTGGGAATGCGGCTCCGACTCCACCCAAGAGTCTTCAACTCCTTGCTACTCCGACACCGCAACCCCGCTTTGACATCAAAGCATTCAAACATGTATCAAAAAGCATAAACCAGAAATATGCTTGACTCTAGGCCTCCTGATGTTTTTCTAGAGCAGTGGTTCCCAACTTGGGGTATATGTAATCCCAGGGGTACATTTAAGGTAGGCAACAGAAGCGAAAAGTACATTGATATATTATTTATTTCCAAATATTTGTACTGTACATATGTCGGTGAATATTATTTTAAAAATCACTACATGCTTATAGTAAGATATATCTGTGATTGGTCATGTTGCAATATTTTGTCAAAAGAAATCTTACGGGTGCATTCTCATCTGTCAAAATGCTGAAGGATGTATGGTCAGAAAAAGTTGGGAACCCTTGTTCTAGAGTAATGTCCTTGCGTACCTTAGCATCTCACATACTTAAAAAAAATTCCCGAGCAGTCTGCTTCACCATAAGCGATCATCATTGCTTTTCTGTGAAAATATTGATTTAAATTTTTTCTCAGGTCAGCATCCCCCACAGACATTTCCAGGCCCCAGTAGCCACGGATGGGCATTCGGGTGCAGTATCCCCCAAATTTTGTTGTGTCCAAATATTTGTTTAAACATAGAATAAAAACATAAACCTTGCCCCCCTAAAATGTATTCCCCCAAGGAGTAAAACGTGACTAAGGGAATTTACAGTTCATTCCGCATTTCCTGCTTTTACTGAAAATCAGCTTGATGCAAGTACATGATAAAACGGAGCATCTCTTGATTCTGCTATCGAAACATCCATTATTTGTCTCAAGTCAATGCACGTCAAACTAAAATTATGCAGTTACCCCCCCAGTATTTAACTTATAAACAGAGCGCCACACACACGTTCTATTAACGTTAAGTTATTTTTTGACATTGGTATCAACCGACGTCTACAAATAGTGCAATTTTGGAAGAATAAAAACCCGCAATTAGCATGAGTGTCCTGAATTGGGTCTTGCTTTGAGCTTAATGGAAGTCTGGGACGCACCTCCGGAAAATGCTATTTAAAAAGATTGCCAAAAGGATTTTAACTGCATTTGCAAAGAAGAACATCCGATGCAGAAAACAGTTAAACTACTAACCCAAATATTATTCGACAATATAAAACTTACCGAAATGAGTTTATTCACCTAAGATAATTTTCCAAGCAAAATTATTGCAAACATGCATTCCAAAATTGCAATCAAGACATAAAACAGCATGGAAAATTGTTAAATGAAATGGTACAAATCAAAAATAAATCTCAACAAAATAATAGGCTCTTAATTCTTACGAAAGGGTTAAATAAATAGCCCCAATTCGACTTTTCAAAGGCAAAAACAAAACACCTCCCTATCACTATATACTTCACACGTGGAAATGGTTACAGTGAAAAACCACTTAATAGAGCACAGAGAAAAAGAGTAAAAACCGCTTAGTACCGCAGGTTTTGAATATCCAGGAGAAGGTAAAAATTATTTTCTCTATTAACACTAAACAAATGTATGAAGTGATTGTAGATCTCCCAATAAGTTTAAAACTTCTTTTTAATTTTTCAAAACAAACACGTAGTGTAGTAGCCGCAAACTTTTACGAAAGTTATTCCACTTCTCAGACTTTTTGCAAATTTCAATTTGTTAAGCAGTATCTCAGAAATTACGACGCCAATCTGTGACATTGATGCCATAACCTTTGTTTCGGCGGTATTTCATGATGCAATTTTCACCACAGAACATCATGAGGCTTACTTCACTTGAACCAAAATGTCACTTCTGTTTGCAAATGGCTCAACTGTTAGTAATTTTCTGTTACTTTTTAAGGAACCGCTTTTTTTGCGCACCTGAAATAGTCATTCATAAATAAAACTAGGTATATTCAAACGATTTCTCCAATAATCTAAGATGGGTGACTCTGATGATAGGTTGCCTCATCAAATCTTTACGAGAGAGAAAATGAACAACGCTATTAAAACACTAAGCAGCAGACATTTTCAATTACGAACTAAACGTTCCCTTGAGAAGACAAGTAGTAGTACCTACTGAAATATCAACATTCAGTAACCAACGAGAAGTATTTTGTTGCATCTATTGAAACCCGACCTGCCAAATACGAAACGCTTTGGAAACAGAAAACAGCTTCAAAATTTAAGTCCTTTCTGTCTTAACGATCGAGGTGCTAATGAAAAACGTGGCTACACACCACGGAATACAGCGACCATTCTTCAGGCTTGTCCATAGGAATGTCATTCCTATGGGATGGGACAGCACACATTTGTATTTCCCATGAGACTGTAGCCATGTAATAGCAACTTCGTTACATCAGAGCTAACCTTAGTTCTTATACTTTTTACCCTTAAAGGTTTTTACTCTCCTTTTTCTTTATATGCTTGTATCTATTAGGTTTAGTCTAAACCTAAACATTCATAAATTCAATAATTTTAATTGAATTGTATTCCATATTAGTATTATAATGGGAATCCCGTGGGATGGGACAGGCATAAATTTCTATGTGATGGGACAGACAAATGTCCCATGAACGATCCTGCCATTCTTCCTATAGAATTTGATAAGGCCGTTAAAAAAGGCGCAGGTCACTTTTCTTTCGTTGGCAACGGGTCCCACGCTCACAATATACTGTGGGCACCTCCAGAGTTTTCCTAAGGTTTGACCTTGCTGACCACAAAAACATTTTGAGAGAACCGCAACTGTTTCATCTGAATACCGAGATGATGGTAAAGCAAGGTTTTGGTTCACTTTGATGGTGGTAGTAGAGCGAGTTATACTGCATTTGGAGAGATTGTTGGAAAAATGTGAGAACCATTTTGGTCTCTCAGGGGAACATGAAACAGAGAAGGCCCGGCACCGGCACTATACACAAGCAGCTTCGATAGAAAGTGTAAGTTTGCTTTGGTAAGTGGACGGAGCGCGGCGCCCCCTTCGGCGCGGGGCCCGATTAGAAGAAATCGGTCAAATCGGCTTAAAACCGGCCCTGGTCGTAATAGTCACGAATACTGCAACAAAAACGAAGATGACAGCAGAAAGAAATTTGTCGAAAGCAGTTAAAACCTTGGGCAAATTTTTATTAAAAATCCCATTTGGAAAAATTCGCATTTTTCACGATCTTAGACCTAATGCAGCGTGGTCCAGCTACTTTTGACCTAAGGGCCGTTTTACAAAAATATGATGACTCGCGGGCCACTTCCAACAATATAATGTACAGTATAAAACAGCTATGTCCAACCCGCGGCCCATGGGCCGCATGCGGCTCAGTCGAAGGTTTTCTGCGGCCCAGTTTAGGTTTCACCTGCAGTGAAAGTATCCTACATCTGACAAGCAGTTTTTATTTTGATAATCTTGAATTTGATATTTTTGATGCAGGTAGTCCTCAGTGTATTGACTGCATGGCAGTGAAGACCCAACTGCTCAAGTAACTTTTTTTAACAAATACGGTTAATAACCACAGACATTTTGGCAAAATTGCATTCTCACCATAACTCAGGCTTACTGGGAGGTTTCCGGAGCAGAGCCGGCCTTCAAAATTCAGGAATTATTCTCAAACTTCTCTAACTTTTAAAAAGTAACTTGTTGAATGTCAGCAAAATTTTATTATTAGCAAAACAAACAAGTCCACGCCGAAAAAACGTGTGGTGCAGGCATAGAAGTGACACAAAAACTACACTAAGAAGCCTGAAATGCCGTCAGGAACCTTTGTTGGCAGTCTGTGCAAGATCCTTGCCGTATTGTGTTCGAAAATTGCAAATGTTCATGGAATAGAAGTCCATGATATTCGGTCTTGAAAATCTTATCATTTTCGGAAAATTTTCCGATTTTTTTTGCATAACACCAGAGGCGTAACGAGGGGGGAAAGGGAGCACAATTCCAGCGCCGAATCACTGCGGGGGGCCAAAAAGTCACAACAATGTGATAAGCACTTTTTCAAAACAGTACATTTGCTTCCGAAAGACCTCAGATTCGAACATGGGGGCGCCAAACTTGTTTCTTGCCCCGGGCGCCATCTGACCACGGCACGCTCCTGCACATCACGATTGTCTAGACAAAATAGCGAAATTTGTTTACAAAACTACATCATAGGCGTAGCCAGGGTGGCAAAGGGGCCATGGCTTCCCAAATATTCTTAGAAAATACGGTCATTTTCTGCTTTGAGAGGCGTTTTTCCGAACAAAGTAGTGTTATTCGCCTAAAATCAAATCCCCTCCCAAAATTTTTACTCCCCCCAAATTTCTGGGCTGGCTACGCCACTGAACTACATGCCCATCAGTGGCAAGCTATCAATCACAAAATATTTGAAGCAAAATGCTGTTGATTTATCGAAGTCATTTGACCATAGAAAATAACTTGAAGGTCGAAAAAAAGGTATAATATTTTCAAAACAAGCACAACTTTCCTTCCCCCATAAAAAACGCTTGGGTACGCGTAGAGACAAACATACCAAAAAACTCGAAAGCAATAATTATGCTGGAACTTTGCCCTGGAAGGTGTTTATTGCATCTCAGGGGCATTAAAATGATCAGACAATATCTTTCCACGCTACAGCGGGAAACGTGAAGTTTGCAGTGAGTCAATTACCAAATTCTCATCCATTCAATTTTTTTGTACGAAACGCGACCTACATCGCGGTAACGCAATTTTCGAAGTACTGTACAGCAGGTTGAAAGAAATTATTAGAGACAGCAGAATACTGGTCGATAGAAAAGCATATGATTTCGTGCTGAGCTGAACTTTTGTCCAAAAATCGTTGCTGGTAGGCAGGGGTGCATTGCTAAAAAGAGGTGTGAGAACGCCGTTCCCACACCAAACATAAAGGAAGACTGATTCGCCTACAAGAATTTCCACACTGGATCTTCATGTTTCACTTTGGTGCTACGATGCTATAAACGAAATAATTTGTCGTTTATTCATTTATGCTGCTCCGGGCGCTACACGTATAAATTGAAATGAAAAATCTAAATTTTCAAGTAACGTTACTAGTGCAAAAAGGTGTGGGAACGCCGTCAGTCATCTTTAGCATAGCCTACAGCTAATCTAGCGCGCTTCACTTTTAGCCTATCTGACATGTAGGCTACTTTTTACGGTTTGGTTTGCAGTTTTAAAATTTACGGTCACTGAGCGCTCTGACCTAGCTTGAAGTTCACTGCATTGTAAGTTCGTTGTAGCGTAATTTTAATGCATTCACTTAACTACAGTAATAACATGAACTGCACTTATTCATAAAAGCTTGTAGGAAAAAATAGTATGATCTGCAGCTTATTCAACTTTTGTCCACGATCTGCTCAGTCCCGTCACGACGGGGAGGCTTTAGTGGGCTTAGTCCCCACAAACAAAGCTCCAAGTTCACCAAGCTGAAACATGAAACACTATAAGTCAGTTGAGATTTTGTCATTTTTAGAATGTCAAGTACCACCGCACAAAAACAAAGCCCTCCTATTGAAAACATTCCAGCGACGGTTCTGAGTCTGCTGCTTATTCATCTGTTGACCACATGAAGCCCAATCTTACCCAAATGGCACAAGAGTTTAAATACGTACGTGCGCAGTGGCATGGACAGCTTACAATTTGGGTGGGTAAAAATGATTGGTTTTAGGCGAGCAACAGTATTTCGTTTGAGATACTACCTCATAAGCACAAAATAACTAGATATTCTAGAAATTTGGAGGGGCCATGGCCCGTTGGTTACGCCTGTGTACATGCGGTTTATATACCGTAAATGTAATGTAAATACTTTGTGTAAACGCTTACGTTTTATATAACATTGGGGCCACGTTTTGTATATAAAAATTTGTTTATAAGAAGTTTCATTTATAGTGAAATAAACACATTCGGACTGCCCAAATTCAACAAAATAAGCTTTGCATTTAATGTTTCCGTCCCTATCCCTGTTCAAGATATGGTGTATTTAAAAGCTATACAAAAAATCACCCCAATGGACGTTTCTGTGTCGGGAACCATCGACCAAAAAAGGTATCTGAAAAAATTTAGGGGGGTTTCAGCCCCGTTAGCCCCCCCCTGGATCCGCCTATGTCTGTTACCATTGCAGTTAGGATGCAAACGCATTCAGTACATTACCTTAAGCTAAATTAAGTTTGCTAAGATCAGATTAAGCCTATCAGTGTGCGGCCCTCACTAAGATATCACTCATTATGCGGCCCTGGTTAAGATAGTGACATAATATTTGGCTCAGTTAGCCATTTGGATTGGACATAGCTGGTAGCCTATGAAACAACAGATTCACAATATTTAAAGTTGAAAGGGGGTAAGAGGTGAGTTAAGTATGTACTCTCCACGATGGGGATGAGCAAGGAATCTATCAGGAAATTCTGTTTGAGTAAGTACTGAGGACACGTAATTTTACGTGAAATCGATTTCCTGTAAAAATTTGCTGATCCATTCCGGCTTCTCTGTCATCATTGTTAACAATGCCAATGTATTAGTGGCAGCAAGTATAAGAAGACTATCGTCCAGTGTTTCGTTTGTTATTCGATTTCTGTTTTTGGATGTGACTTGCTTCATCGTAGAAAATGTACTCTCACACACGTATCTGTTTCCAAACATTGAGTACATTTGTAGCGCGAAATCTTTCAGTTTGGGCAATCTATCTTTGCTAACTAATTTTCAGGTCTTTGTAGTTTATACCCTAGTCTTATGCCATTAATATTGTATATTACTAACAGATGTTAATTGTACTAATTAAAATTGCCTACTGCAACATACACAGAACACTCAATACTGAGAAAGCTCGAGGGCCTTAAAAATTCTGTTCGCGGGCCTCATGTGGCCTGAGGGTCTGCAGTTGGACCACGTTGACTTAGTGGAACCACTGGTTATGGCCATCAGCGCTGCAGTTTGAGCAAAAACAAATATGAATTTTGGACTCGATTACACAAAAACGTAGTGTGCGTGCTTTCACCCTCCCGGGCACCAGTATCTAGCGGGCCTGGGTAAGGTGTACCTCTTGTACCCACTCTCGCACTCCCAGTTGGAGAGTTAAAAAGAAAGTGGTGAGAACTTTTGTTTCTCACTGCATAGGCTTGGCAACTTCAGGACGTCAGGTTGCTTAGTTAGAAAACTGACCTATACTCCTACAACAACTAGGCTGACCCCTCAACTAGTAGGGATCTCCGTAGAATTATAATCGACCGATTAGTTTCGGTACAGCAACCAAGCCAGAACCCTGTACTGGTTCCTACAACTCTACCTCAATTGCATACTAAGCGTATACTCCGTATCCCACTGCTTTAAAACGGAGTATAAAAGAAGCGTTTCTTCTCTTTCAAGCAAGCGCATGATTTCAGTTTATTTTGGTGTTTAATTTATTAGCAATTTTTATCTTTTTTCAATTTCCTTTGTTCGTGCATCCAGAAAATGAGAACACTAAACCTAATGTTTCACGTCAACGTAGCATCCAGTTTCGCTGCAAAAAAGCCAAACCCGGAATTTTTAATTCTCAACGACACAGAGAGGCAATCCCTGCTAACTCAGTTTTCGGTAAGTGTTGGAATTGTACCAGGAGTGTAGTGCTAACAAAAAAAGTTTAAAAAAACGCACCCAAAACTACCCAATATAAAACAGCTTCTAACTCATTTTGAAGCAAAACATGAAAAGGTGTGGGAACTGGGAACGCCGTTCCCACGCGTTCCCGCCCCACTACACCTCTAAAACTTACTGGATCAAGAGTTGAGTTCAGTTAATGGTAGATCATGTCAACCACTTAATCGTTGAAACGAGCTTTGTAGTTGACAGGCATCGATATAGCCTTGGGCAGTATTTCCTTGCTGTGGCCTCCAGTCAGGACCGGATCGAGCTAGTAACGTTAGGGGAGGCGATTTCAGTAATATTTGGTTGTCAAGGTCACAACGGCTTCGCTATTGTAAGAGAGATGAAGTATACTTCCCAACACAGCTGTGACAGAACAATAGACGATAGAATTACCTTTATCACGAACACTGAGACAGTTCGAACATGACGAAAGGCTTGTTCGGAGATGGTTTTGATATGTTGTTATCCGAANTGTTCAAAATCATGGTGACTAAAGTTACTTTCTGAGGTATTATGGGGCAATTGCCCCAATCACCCCCTGGATCCGACCTGCTCCCAGCCACTAGCGTCGATCAGTGTTTGGGCAACTGGGTGACTCACAAGGCTGCTCGCTGTCAATCACTATACGAGGGGTGCCAACCAGTCAGAGACAAAGAGCAACATTTCTTACTGTTTAACCGCAAAAAGTCACATCACAAAAATTACACCCTTGAGCTTGAATACAGCATCATAAAAAACACTCTTTCTAGTACACAACATTGCGCAAGGTTTTTACGCTGTGATTCCAGGCAAGTTAACCGCACGTACAGTCATAGGTGTACGGGAGTGCGTATTTTTGGGGATGCAAAAAGTTTTTACCAAAATTTGTCCTTATTTTTCCCAAATAACGTTTGAACAGCAAGTTTTACTGTAAAGAATGAAACTTGTCATTGTGAAAAATCAAGGTGTCTGCATGTCAAATTACCGATCGCCCAATATCATTAAAACTCACGGAACCTCACCACATGTTTTACGGAACACCTGTTGAAGAGCACTGTTATAGTTCCGATCCCAAGATTTCTTCTGCACGCAAACATTAACTTTTGGACGACCTTTTGTTGCTCAAGCCGTTTTTCACAATGCTGGTACCATACTCCGTTAATGATATCTTTCACTAATCGCAGGAGTACATTTATTATTGAACTAGGAAATTTTGTGCAATCTTGAACTGCAGCGGGATCTAAAATCCCACAAAAAATATAAAGATATATTCCCAATGCCTTCTTCCTCTANCTGAAATTTTTTAAAAATTTGTATGCATAGGGAAACATCGAAATTTAAACAATCAGGCCTAACCCTTGTTTCACCAGATTCTTTAATTGACCTTGGAGACGATAACATTATATATATAACCGCGACAATGATCTTATATGAGGATATGAAACCGATTGAACACGTGCTGCTTCAGCCGATATGCGTAGCCTACTTTCTCACCTGATGTGCGCATGCAAACACTGTAATATAAAGTTATCTTTATATTATTGAACCATGGGCGCAATTTGGTGGGGGACACGGGGGACGTGTACCCCCCACTTTTTCAGACGGGGGACATAATATGCCATGTCCCCCCACTTTTTTCTTTTTAGGTTTCGTATTTGGAGAGGTTTCAAAAATAAAAGTGATGTTTGCCACGCTTTGTGTGAAGAGCTTTTCATGTTAGATGGTAGGCAATACATAGCTGAGTTGATGATGATACAAAGTTTGGTGTGGTATCACTGATTCTGTTAGTTGATGAATTTCAGCTTCGATAAAATAATTTTTAGCATTTTTCAAGTTTCTAGAGACCGTGAAAGATGATTAACTGCTTCTGTCCGACGTTTTTCCCTGTGTGGTATGCTGTTAGAAAGGTTATTTTCTTGTAACAGTGAGAGTATTATAGCTGCACATGTGAGAGACCAATGGGAATCCTGTGGGATGGGACCGTTGTGCACTTTGATTTAATCTCAAATATAGTTTTTTTGTCATTATGAACATAGAACTCTTAGAGTGAAACTTTTGACATGGTGCAGAGTTATAACTCTGGCCGGGCTCAAGTTTGTCAAAACATTTCGGGCCTGGATACAAAACATTTTTATAATAGACTTTTTTCTTTCGTGACGCAGACTTGTTGTGCTCACGGCGGTAACTTCTGTGCGTGGAGTGATTGCGATTTTTCTTAATCTAATTCTGTTTGCAAACACAGCTGCGTTCTTTTATTCTCTGCTGGGATGAGTCTCACACGATTTTTGAGAAGGCGACAGCGGTGAGGAAATCAGCACGCGATGGCGTTGCGTCGAAAAGATCAATCATTCACGCGTTTATTCACTTGTTTCAAGAAGCCTACAAACCGGCTTTTCACATCTATAGAGCTATCCTAGAAAGTTTCTTTTATGCCTACTACAGCGCCATCGTAATAGTTCAGTGACTATTTCTATTTTTGTTGAGAAACATTATATTCCGCAGTAATATCGTTGACTAACATGTTACGTTTGTGCCAGATTATGCCAATGTTTTGGTCAAGGCGGTTACTATTTTTGGTGTGATAAACCGTGCACCTGCAACTACACCTGAACACAACATTTTTTGTTACTCCGTCGTTGCGTATATCTTAACTCCCTTGGTAAATTTGGCTTTCAGGACTAAATTGGGCTTCAAAAATAAATGTCGGACTCGAGCCGGATTCGTCCTCCGGCCGGGTTCAGGCTTCAGAATGAGGCCCTTTTACAACTCTGTGTGGGTATGTAGGCAGGGGGCAACAAGGGAAGATTGAAAGGATACGTCCTCCGCCCACCAACAGTAAAAATAGATTGAAATCATTTTGTGAAGTAGGCTACGCTACCTCTAGGCAAAACGTTTTTGCTGCTGGTAAGAGGATATCAGTGGAGATTTTGGTAGGGGTGGGGCTGCACGCATGATGCCCAGTTGCATTAAAAAGATTTGTAACTTTTTTCAAAAAATGGAAATGTGCAAGAAAATATTTATCGTCTTTGTAACGTTAAGCGACTTGAACAAGACATCAAATCGCGTTTTAACCCACACTTATAAAATGCATGAAAACTGAAGTGTTCTACTGTAAAAGTGATATGCAAGGGCGATCAATACGATTCAGCATTCTTTGAACTCCAAGTGACAGCTCTGATAAAACCCAATTGATGTCTTCTACCATATTGCTGTGCTTGTTTACATCCAAATACGATATTAATGGAAACAGGCTGAACTACAGTACCGTGTCCAGCAACAAATTTAAG
>JGI24021J15306_10007927_pt1 | contig 13001 bp, 7 predicted proteins | sample Ectturendosymbi1_FD_15306 | JGI IMG/M metagenome (IMG submission 15306) | reverse complement strand
ACGTTCTGCTTTGCCAATCTGCAAACTTTCAGCTTATCTTCAATTGTTAGTACAACTCGTTTTCTCTTTGTTGCACGCTTATCCATTGTAAAACTTAACCAATAGAAAGTGAACTTGATATATCTACACAACACTGTATAATAAAACTCAACTGGTTTGAAAAACCTACTTTAACTAGCCATAAGAGCACTACTATTACATAATAATATAAACATACAAAATAAGAAACAAGCTTCTTGACAACATTGTTTGTTGGCTTTCTAGTTTTTTTCCACTGTAAAACGTGTAGATTTTAGCTAAATAATTGAATGTACCTCCCTGTTGAACTCGGCCGGTTAATCGGGGGCCGGAAAATCGAGGATGCACTTTATTGGTTAAATCAAGTAATAGCTTTTAAGCTATTTCACTGAAACAGAGTTCACTTATAAATCATTACATTTATATAGCACTTGGTATGCAATAAGAAATTCAGAGGTGATTAGGTAGGGAATGAGCAAAGAAGATTGTAAAACACTGATCTTGTGGGACACAGTGGTTTCTTTAATTAATTTTCATTTGATAGTTTAAGAAAGCTTTAAACTGTTTTTTGCAAATTTGATTTGCTGTTGTTTGAAATGATTATTCGAATGGACCTTTGAAGGCAAAATGACAAATATCTGTGTCCATTATTTTCATTTTGGTGGACACAGACCTTTGACAAATGTTCTTTTCTTAACACTTTGAGAGCCGGTCTACGATATATTCGTACCTAGATTTCGGCCTAAAACCAGCAGTTTTCGGTTGCTTTACTAGCACCATAGCTCCTCCGCCGATTGCGCTAGAGAGCTGTTCAATGGCTCAAACGGATCGGCCAGTCTTCTAGTCTGCACTCAAAAAAATTTTTTTGGTTGCGTGTCACAGATATTTTGTGAGTGACGTCATAAGTGAAGTAGTTTTGGGGCCATTTTGGCTCATGTTACTTGGCCTAGGGCCCAACTGCTAGGCCAAAGTATTTTGTTGAAGTTTTCATTGGACACTAGACTCGAGTCTGAGTCTTTTGAGCCTTTGATGCACATTCTAGCTTTTCTGCTTCAAAAGTTACGATCTAAAATAAACAAATATTTAATGTTAATTAGCTAATTAGTCAAACATTTTTATTACATTAGATCATAACTTTTGAACCTAAACCCCAGCAGGTCATCCAAAGTATCAAAAGACTCAAGCCTAATTTCCAATAAAAACTTCAGCAAAATACCACCATCTAACAGTTTGGGTCTAGGGCCAGGTGGCTTAAAAGTCCTCCACTTATGTTGTCACTCACAAAAAACCTCCACCCCCAAGCAAACAATTTTTTTCACTGCACACTACAAGACTTGCCGCATCTTTTGAGCCTCTGAACAGCTCTCTACCACTTTCGGCACCCGAGTGACACTCGCACAAAGCTATGTACGATCCAGATGTTTTGGCGTGAAAATGCTCGGAACATACCGGATGCGTAAGAGTTAAGCATGCACATAGTTTTTAGCTCATTCCATCCGTGTCTAGCGGATTAGGCACGTGTAACAGATAAAACTCACTCGTTGTGTATGAAAAAAGAACAGCTAGCAATCGAACTCGGAAGTGCACCTTTTAAATTGGTGCGCCTTATGGTCCATAAAATGTAGTACTAACCAATACGAGGTGTTGTTTCTTGAATCTTGTGACTTGACACTTGCAGCTTTTCCGTTAAATCATCAAAATCACCTTGAAAGTCCTTGCCCAAATGGCAATATAAAACAAGCTTGCCTCCTGTAAATAACCGGTAGGTAAAAAGATACATTTACAATTAGAGCTTGACAACTGCAGCTTTTTTGGGCTGATACAGACACTAAAGTTGATGTTTTTCATTTTTCTTTGTTAATAAGTAGTAACTGATGCCTATATTTTTGCATTACTTAAAAACCACAGTTGAAAGACATTGTAATGCATTTTTCTTTTTCAATAAGTACGCCACAATCAACCACCACAACATGTACACTCATTTTTTCACAAGCAGTCATCTGATTGCTACACAAAGACCTCCAAGCAAATATTGCTTCACACAACAGTTTACAGGACAATTGCACAGTGGTCTGTATATTATGCATTACTCAATGTAGTTGGATGGCTGCATGTTTTAAGGAACAAGACAGAAAGAGGTTGCGTTAAGAGACAAAGCAGCAACTTGGGTTTTTGAACACTCCATGCAAAATAGCATTGTCACTTTATGAGCAAATATTGCCAATATATTGCAACGGAATTTTGCCAACATGCATCAGCAAATTCATACATATTGGTCACTATATATCGGCATGCCCATGCATCAGTTGATCGCTAATCATGACACGTGATTTTGAACCCACATCAAAACAAAGTCATAGGAGTTAATAGATAGATCACTTTCTTGTCATTAGGAGGAACACTACTCTTCCCACCTAGAAATGTCTTGCACCCCTAGTTGAGACCAACTGGTCTAAACAAATGAAAGAAGAATTATCACATATGACAGTAAAAATAATATGTTGTTGGCACACTGAATGTTTTGAAACCTTCATTGGCGCACAGTTAGCACGAGGTTGCCAATCCCTCATGAAGATCATCATTATTTGTTAAACTCACAGACCCTTTTCAGACAATTGTAAGTTTCATACCATCACATTAAACCTAGTCAAACGTAACTGCCTTACATCTCTCAAGCACAAAAAAGCTGATGTTTTACATGCAATCAATACATTCTCACCTTCAATACATGCTTCCGTGAGAAACGCTTGACAGTTTGTACCAACCATCGGGAAAACTTCTGTTTCCATCGCTAATTTTAATAAATGTGCATTAGCTTTACCATTCAGCATGAAACTAAGCCATACTGAAAAATCAGAGAATGTGGTACTCAATACTGCTAGCTTGAATACTACTTTACAAATTACTTATTTTATTGTAAAAATCACTTTAAATGATTTTTTAATAAACTATCATTTCAGAAAAGGATTACCATGATTGTCTGTATACATGGTAAAATTTAATCTGCACTGCAACCTGTTGTTTCTTAAAAAGTTGTGTTGCACATGTCTTCCCTTTCATCAACTTATTCCTTCCTCTACGCTTGTTAATAAGGGAACGGTAAATTCCAAATTATAGTCTAAGAGTTATTTCATGTATATTTAATGATCATACAGGAGATGATTGTACATATTTTATAGTTTCAGGAACAATAAAGATAAAAAATTGTATTGGAATACCCTAAACTGTTATTCATTGGTGCTGAGTTTGAAATGTTTATGGTAGCGCAAAATCTATGAACAGTGGTGAAATTTCATTATAGGCCTACCAACTTGGAACTAAGAGAAAAAATTTGTCTAGAATTAAATAATACGAAAATATGAAGTTTCAAAGTCCAAGGAGGGACCCTAAGCCCGTTTCTGATGCCCACGAAGATGTACTGCAAGATCACTATGATTGTTTATGAAGTACCAGATCACAAAAATGACTAATATTGCAAATAGGTAAAGATTACTAAAGACAGCTAAAACTGACTCTCTAGTGCACTCCATTCGCGAGTTATGGCCGATATTAACTTCAAAAGGCACAATCATGCTCTCTCTTTTCCTTTATTGCTAAACTTAAATGTACCCTTTCAGATAGACCAATGTGCCTCCAGGGGTATATGTACCCCAGGTTGGGAACCACTGATCTACAATGTCCAAAACAACAAAAATCACTTCAGTTGCTAAGATGGAAAATGTCAGTCAAATAAAGCAACAGAGGCTTCAACTTGAACTTTTGGTATTGTAGGCTTAAACACAATAAAAAAGGAAGTGTCTAGATAGCTGGTAACAGCTACACAAGTTCAAGTTGCTAGATAGCCGGCATACATGTGATTCAATTCAATGCATGGTTGCGCATGGTTAGGTTTAGTCACCATGAATGGTAAGCATTTTCAGACTCTCTTCACAAAATAGAGCGATCATACAATGGTAGACTGGTGGTCTCAGCAGTGATGTTTCCACTACACTAAAGTTTGTGGTATGCTTTTCTTACAGTGTTCAGGTTCCAATTTTAGGTTTAGGATTTTAGAGTCTACAACAGGCTTGCACAACATATAGCCCAGGAAAGCTTTTGTGACCCGCGAGAACTTTCTTCCACACTACAACAAAATCTCCACATTAAAATGAAATAGACATTTGCAGCCTGTGGCAAGTTTATGTTGATAATTTGTCCTTTCTGAGTTGTGCAAGCCTGGTCTACACTGACGGTGAGTCAGGAGTTGCCAGGCTCAATCTTTTTTTTGTTTTATTTTTGTTGCTTCCAAAATTTGCCATACCAAGTTGTACAAAGCGCACAATTGCTCGACGCAACAGAAGAAACAAAGGAATACACCTGGCAACTTTTGGCTCGTCTTCAGTTTAAATGGGTATTTACCTTTTAGTTTAAGCTTTCTAAGTTTTAGATCTAGCGTTTGCGGATTTAGGGTTTCAGGTTTAAGCACTGGTGCAACTAGAAATAATCACAGGTGGTTGGCAACAAACTACAAAACGTAAGTTTTGAAATGAGTAGACTTGACAAGGCAAGGCTAGTTTAGCAAAATTTAAAACAACTATCTTACTCAATTAATGGGATTGCTACATAACAGTGGCAATAAATTTTCAATAAGGAGCTAGTCTGGGTGATGGGAATGAAAAAGAATACAGTTATGCAATAAGAACAAGACAAAATGTAGGCAAAAAACTCACTAGGTAAACACAACATTGGTCCAAGCGTGCTAAACTAAACAGATGAAGCTGTTTTTTTCGCTGAAACGTTTCAGTCATTTTGGTCACTGAAATATTTCAGTCATTTGTCTCGCAGTTGTATTAAAACCTGCCATAACAGTGTTCAATAGCCTATATTTTTTTAAACATTCTGACCGAAATAACTAAATTTTTTTCAGTCATTTCAAAATCTTTTTCGGTCATTTTTATTGATCTATGACTGAAAAAACCTAGGGATGAAGTAAAGGTCGAAGCACTTTGACCAACATTGTTTACCTTGTGAATTTGCCGCTCCTTATTGTTTTCATGTAACTGTATTATTTTTTCGTACCGTCACCAAGCCTAGCTGCTTATATTGGAAATTTATCACAACTGTTAGGTAACTATCTCATTGTTCCACGAGAATTTCCACACATTGCATGACAACCAGAGTGACAAGTGGTCCACAAAAAATACAATCTTTACAAAGGTGACCTGCTATTGTGACAGGCATGTAGCCAGAAATTGTAATGGGAGGGCAAACAATAACCCAGTCTAAACATTTAGATATTTAATAGAGATCAACCGATATATCAGCCTGACCAATATATTGGCCGATATTTGGGTTTTACCGATATATTGATATCGGCCTCAGTAGGTGTTGACAAAACGCTGTTATATCTCCCACGCATCCAGACAACTTGCGCAAGAAAGCACAACGAAGTAAGTCAAGACAGTTATCTTACAACAACCCTAGCAGGTGCGGTTTCATAAACAAACAGACAAGATTAACCATGAGCATGTGTCAGCCGTCGCGGCCAAAACAAAAGCATCATTGCGAAGTTTCGCAATGCTTGATGCTACCACATGCAGGTGTTGTGTACGAATAAACTCCAGTTGTACTTCCGGAAGTTTTCGCACACGAAGTTTGACTGTAACTTAAGGTGCAGAAGTCCAATCAATGCCTAGTTTAGCGCAGATTAATATTTGAAAAGATTGCAAAAAATGAACTGCGTTATGTTAAGCAACATTTGTGATGTTATGAATATGATTACAAATGTAATCGTACTCACTAGTGACAACAACTGTCCCTGTGAAGCAGTTGCATGTAACATCTTTAAAAGGATTCTACTTTTGATGTGTTAGGCCTTGCGCTCTGGTTTATACTGTACGCAAGCTAAAATATCGTTAATCGAAGTTAATCGACATTTTCCACGAGGTATAAGAATGATAATTGTGATCTCACAATCCAAGCTGTTGCAACGTACTGGTTTGTAGATGTGGCACACAAGTTACGGAAGCACTACTCTAGCATTTCGCAAATACTTTGAAGTGGTGATTTGTTGTTTGGTCTGATAGCAGTGTGGTGGTCAGTGCTCATTGTTGCATCACAATGGTTGTTGTCCGTTTGTTAAACATGACCAGCAAAAGCACTGTTTGCAACAGCACAACTTACGCCAGTTAAAAGCGCAGTGTTTGTGATTGGATCAGAACTACCGGAACATTATTGCACAATTATTGGATGCGTAATGCGCACCTTAGCTATTGTCATGGCGACTTGTTCTCATGGAATTTACTTCTGGCGGACAGGCGGCAATCAGTAATAGCCTAGTGCTGATTTTGTTCAGGCTAGGCTGTAGATGACCCGCTAACTTACTGCAGGCTACTTGGTGAAAATGCAGAAAAACTGTGCTTCTGCATGACAATCTTAAACTGTTGATATGGAACTACTAAGTATTGACAAATCAGTTGAGGTGTTTCATTTCATACCAATGCCAGTAGTTCAGTTGCAGTAACTAATGCAACTAGTTTGCTTTTTTAAGGACATGCAGTTATTTAATGTTACATTACATCAATATTCCAAGCTTGATTCTTTGAGACTTGGATTGACTTTTCAAATTGAAACCCCACGGAGTTTGCAGAAGAGTCTGAAAGGTTGATTTGTGAAATACATACAAACACAAAATTTCACAAGATTTATGTAGTACAGTAACTGTCAACAAACATACTATCATAGGCCAAAAAAGTTACTGCTGTTTTGGAAAAATTTTCATATTTGGCAATGGTTAATTGAATACAGTGTTGTGCTAATTTTAACCTCCTTAACTTGATGCTCCATTTTGTACTTCCTGCTTCCTTTGCATTTTTCACCATCTTTCAACTATCAAGCACTGTTTTTGCTTTTTTTGATTTAAGCACCGTAGGCAGTTCTCTTACATTCAGTGTTCTGTTCTTATTTTGTTATTTATTTTTTATTTATGGCACTGTGTTTATTCATTGTAAACAGTGTATACTATGCTGACAAGTTGATCAAATATTGAAATTGCTGCAATTTAAAAGTTTTAGCTCATAAATCCTGATTTTTTTAAAAACAGGTAAGTTATAAAATATAATTTTGGTAATGAAGCAAAAAACAAGATTTAAAAATTTTGGAAATATCAGTTATCAGTATCGGCCTCAAAAAAGCCATATTGGTCGATCTCTAATATTTAATGTCCCTTGTTTTTAAAGAACCATCCACAAAATGTGTATTTGTGTGGTGTTTGTTTTTTTATTTGCAGAACTGTTCAGATTTCAACCAGCAAATAAGAAGTCTGCTTTCTTTCAATTGACAAGTTTTTAAGTTTGTTTTTAGGAAAGTTCCAAGCTTTTACTTTGCAGCAAAGTAGCAGCAAACATTTCAACTGCTTTCTTTCAAGCGACATCGCACAAGATTTACTGGTACTCACAGATGTGCATGTTTCCACTCTATCCCACCTGCTTCATGTGGTGCTATTGCTTGTTTCAGACTTATGCAAACCTTTGCAAATTGTTTGTTTGTATTATTCACTCTGCATAGCTTTGCAACCACACACCACTTTGCAGAGTGAATACAGATTACTCTAACTAATTATGTATTAGTTAAACACATTAACTGCGTTTTCGTATAAGATTACAGAAACCAGAATCACAAATCAAAAACATCCATACGTGAAAAAAGTCCGGTACACATAAACTGGATATTCCATTAGAAATTTTTATTGCTTGCTATAGGCTTGAACACTCACTCCTCGCCATTCAGTATGAAAGACACAGTGCCAAATCCGATTAAAAGCTGTCACTATTGGGATGGCGAGAAAGCAAAGTTATTATCTTTTGCCGAGAAGTTGACATCGTATGTTGGCCAGTAGCTGCCAAGCCGCATGTAACATTTTCATGTCCGGGTTAATTCAAGTGGTTCACGCAAAAACAGCTGGATTGCACGTGGCTTTCCATGGGAATTTCTCTGGTTCGGTATGCGCTACAGACCCTCAAAAGCTCAAAAGACTTGGCAAGTCTTGTAGTCTGCACTCAAAAACAATGTTTTTGGTTGGGGGTTGCGGATTTTTTGTGAGTGACGTCAGAAGTGGAGGACTTTTACAACACCTTGACCCACTTCACCCAGCCCTGGGCCCAGACTGTTAGATTCTAGTATTTCGTCTAAGTTGTTATTGGAAACGTGGCTACAATCTGAGTCTTGATACTTTGGATGACCTGCTGGGGTTTTGAGTTCAAAAGTTATGATCTTACGTGATAAAAATATTTGATTAATTAGTTAACACTTTGAGAGCTGGCGTATGATATATTCGTACTTAGATTTTGGCCTAAAAAACAGCAGTTTTCAGTTGCCTTATCAACACCCTAGCTCCTCTGCCGATTGCACCAGAGAACTGTTCAAGGGCTCAAACAGATCGGCCAGTCTAGTAGATTCCACTATAAAAAATTTTGGGGTTGGGTGTTGCAGATTTTTTGTGAGTAACATCAGAAGTGAAGTAGTTTTGGGGTCATTTAGGGTTGTAGGTTCGGGGTTGTAGGTTTAGTGCTAGGGTGTTACACAAATTAGTATAGGCTTAGGGTTGCGTAGGTGTGCCTATTCTTAGGCCAACTGAAGTACACTAATATTATAAGATTCCCACACATTTTCCGTACTTTTTCAATACCTTTTCAATACTAAACTAAAAGATTTTAATACCATACTTTAGCTTCATTTCTCGAAAATTTATCATGGAACACATTGCAAAAATAATTGGCAGAACTGTTATCAGCAGTACAAAACAAAATTTGAATAAACAAATGGCTGAATTTATAATTTCCATATTTTTTCAATACTTATGGTACATTTTAGCTAAATTCAATACTTGTTCAAGGTCTTGAAAAATGATTTCATAATTCAATACTTTTTCAATTATATTTTCAACACCACGTGTGAACCCTGAGTATAGCTCACAATTATTGCGTTTTGTTATTTCAGTTGATTTTACTGCTTTTTAAACAAAAAACTTTGTTTCGATTTTAACCAATTTTAGATGCATCCAAACTATGAAATCTCGAACCTTAACCACAAGTAACATACATCGTACAACCATGTCCTTAGTCACATGACCACAAATCATTGATGTCATAAGTGCACAAATCAGCTTGTGTAGCCATGACAGTCAGAGGTGAGGTAGATTTCAGTTTCACATAGAGAACTTTTGTCTGTGTACACTATGCCTAGGTTTTTGGTTTTGATGTTGCCAGCTACTCAGCTGTTTACCTGTGTAGGTGCTGCCGGCTACCTACCACTTGACCTTGCATATAGCCATTGCCGACTACCTAGACCAGGGGTTTCCATCCTTTTTGTGACCATGTACCCTTCAGCATTTTGACACATGAACATGTATCCCTACAGTTTTTTTTATGACAAAAAGGTTGACTAAACAAATAAAAATCCACTGAATTTTTAATAGAACTTTTAGGTTTATATAACTATATAACTGTAGACTCCATTTTAATGTTTAAAAAGTTGATTTGTTGCAGCTGTATCAATAAATGTACCATGTTGCGATCGGAAATCCCGAGCGCCATGTGCGCAAAGCTTATTGTTCTTATACATGGACATATTGTTCTTCGCGCACATCCCGTTCGTGGTGAAGACAACGTCACCGGAGAGATTGCAACAACATTCCCTCCTTATTACAACGAACCGCACTGATCGCACGTTCTTTGTGTGAAGGCTGAACTTGGCACGAACTCCACATCCTGGTCACAGCACCATTTTGTTGCAATCGGAAATCCCGCGTAGCATGTGCAGCTTCGCACTGTGACAGCAAGCAACAATAGAGATCATACGTCGCAATCTCTCTTATTATTGCTCGCTCACGCCATGGATATATATTGTTCTTCACGCATATCCCATTTGTGGTGAATCAAACAATCAAGGCAACACCACCAGAGAGGTTGCAACAACCCTTTGAGATAGGCAAATGTACCCCCAGGGCTACATGTTGGGAACTCTTGACCTAGACACTGCTAATATAAAATTAAGAAACTTCACTCCCTAGTCTACTGATATTATGTTATGTATAACTCTGCAAATTACTTTATTTCATAGCTGAGTGAATGTGTGCATAACTTTTAAATTACTACATCAAGTTAGAAGTTTCAGCCTCTTGTAAGTTGTAATGTCATTACCAATTAATTAGTAGCTACATACACTGCATATAATTTTACTTCTACACATGTATGGATGAAACTTATGGCAGATTGCAACCTTTTGCAGTATGAAGCTTTATAAAGTAAACTTGCCTATTATTATTGCAGTACAGTATCATAACCAAAGCCTTAACACACAAAATCACTGGTAATGCCAATTACAGTTAAAGAGAAAATTAAAATGTTGTTTGATTCTAGGGAAAGCAGATACCACTAGCCATTTTCTAGGCTTAGGCTAAAACAGTAAACCTAGCAAACGTTTTGTTGCTTTTACACAAGGCACTGGCTATGGAACCATTGATGGATCTTTAAGTTTGAAACCTTATTCGACCATCTCCTGTAATGTGACAATAACGCACGAGTAGAATGCATGCAGTAGGCTTTGCAGAAACAGTTACATAGTAAACACAAAAGATATTCCTAAAACCTAACGCTAAGCTAGCCAACCTAACGCTAACCTAACACTAACCCTAACCCTAAAGCAAAAGTTCATGAAGTTTTGAAAAAAGTAAAGAAAAACTGGTCCCATGAATTGAAACGTGCAAGCAGTCACTATTACAAAAACGTAAGGCACCAAGCTGATAGGTAAACCCTCAACCATTAGCATGGCAGATTTGGAACCTATCCGTTGGACTACCAGATCGACACCGGTTGAATGACTAACTATCCGCTTTATTCAAACCACGTTATGTGAAGCAGTATGGTCGAATAAGTTTTGAAATACGAAAATCCATGGGTGGTTCTGTAGCCACTTCTTTTACACTAATCAGTTGCCACCATATCAAATCAATTTCAAAACATTGATTGTGGGCTACATACCACTGCAAGAACAAGTGGTAGCCTGGGCCTACCAAAGCCACTTTTTTTGCAGAAGTTTCACTTTTTTTGAGATAATAAAAGCAGCTTCACACTGGCATCAAACAATAAAACTTTATAAACATGCCCAAACATGTTCGCAGAAACGTTTCTTATATATTCCTACATGCTTTCCTACCATTGGCAGCATATCAAAGCACTTACAATCATTGCACAAAATCATATTCATTGCTGCTGGACCCTGGTCCCACCTAGGTGGACAACTCACACAGTCATAAGAAGGACAATGCATTTACACAGCCTCAGTATGAACCACAGAGTTTGGACTCTCATTCCAAAACCTGAAGTTACATAGACTCAGGCTAGGACCACATTTAGATTTACATACCATTTGCATAAAAATAAATATTATATACATGTCTCTAAGAACCTTAGCTAATAAAACATATATAGGGTCGTTCCACCAGTATGCGGATGTAAACACCAAATTTTTACTGAATTAGTTATTTCTCAATAAATACGTTAAATAACATTTTCTAATTCTAACAACACTTCACAAAAACCATCCTCTATCATACAAATCGTTCACTATCCGATTTCATTTGACATAACCCCAGTTACACAGAACGCCCCTGATCAAACCCATGTTTCGGCTCAATATCTATGCGGATGAGAGCGCCAATAAGCGGATGGGGCAAATGAAGTAGAAAACATGAAAAAACTGATGATTTTCGTTGATAACAAGACTGAAATGGCAAAATTATTTGTTTCCAGCTTTTTTTAAGTAAAAATCATGATAATCACTCATCTAATTTGCTAAAATTTACAGCATGTTGGCTTATTAGTAGATACGGTACACTATTCACATAGATCTATATGAATGATGTCACATGTGCACCAAACCTCTGTCCGCTTTCTTGCGCCTAACGCACACGAGGACTGTGTGTCACAAATCTAAAAAAAATGGGAAAAGGAAAAAGGCACATTCGTAAAAGTTAGCAAGCTGTTAAAAGATAGTTGCAAGAGCACGTACGCAAAAATCTGGAGCTCTAGGAGCAAGTTTGAGCAATATAGCAGTGTTTGTGTAGGCAAGTGGAAATTTTGGTTTTTCAGGTCAAACGCTATGAATGCATAGCTGATGCAAGAAAAGCTCATGGTGACAGTCAGATTTCGTTGAATTTGCTTGAAATTTGGTAGAAGCATCCAAGGAAGATTAAGGAATACAACTATTATTAAAAAATTTTTTTTCCTTTTCTATTTTTTCCGTAAGAGGTGTTTGTTTATCTAATTTCCGCATACTAAAACCGATACTGGTGGTCTGACCCTATAATATGTCACCCAGGAACACGTGAACAAATTCAAACAACATATATGATATATATATCATGTCGGCCGGTAGCGAAAGTGTCCATCAATCATACTTACTTGTTACTGTCCTTAACATAAATAAGCTCTTGAGCCTACTATATTCTAAACCTTTGTATTTTCAGTAATCTAATGTACTGTGTATGTCTGTGGTGCAGTATATGTGCAAATTTTGCAAACAGCAGACAATTGTTACAACGGTGGTTTTTAACCTTGGGTAAATTTACCTTTGGGCTATTTCATCTTCCAAGGGGTAAATTTACTGAACCATAAATTGCAGCCAATGCAATTTTATAAATGATTCTAAACTGTAAAAGTTTGTTAATTTCGTATTTTCAATACATGAGCACCATTGGGTATAGGTAGTGTCTATTTTACCAGCGATATTCTGGCGGCAACAGATTAGCTGGAGCTATTGTCTTGTGTCGGCAGTCGAAGATTCGGTCTCGTGGCATGAAAAAGGTTACTTTGTCAGGAGGATGGCAGCAGCAAAAGGCATGGTAGAAAGGAAGTAAATATAACTAAAAGATAAACCTACAAACTAACCCTAACCGTAGCCCTAATCCTAACCTAACGCTAAGCTAACACTAACCTAAACCTAAC
>JGI24021J15306_10007926_pt1 | contig 13002 bp, 7 predicted proteins | sample Ectturendosymbi1_FD_15306 | JGI IMG/M metagenome (IMG submission 15306) | reverse complement strand
CTATTGCTGCTGGTTGCTTTCCTGTTAGTTAATGCCCCGAATTGCCATCTTTCGCTTGTGCTTGCCTCAGTAGTTCAAGGCGATGCAGTCAACTGCAACACTTCCAAATGGGATTAGGCATTTTCTAGCTATTTAGATTTAACAATAATATAAATTACAAACATGATAAGAGCAGTGTCGTAAACTGGGGTAAGTTACATAGGTTCTCAGGACAGAGTTGCATGTGTTTGACCCACTCAGTCTGCAAACACTACACAAACAGTGAGAAAGGCTGGTTATTTGCGAAAACGAAGACACAATCGGTTGTCAACAAGGCTCTGCACTTAAGAAATACGTATCGCCACAGTTAAGTAGGGGTTAAGAAATACGTATCGCCACAGTTAAGCAGGGGTCGAAATCGAAACAAGAGAGTCGAACGAAAAGGGTAACGACCAGGCGTTCCAACCCTGAGTTGCACATTGTCAACGTTGCCACTGCTTGTCTGTGTCTGTCTTTACCGTAGATACTTGAGAAAAGAGTACATTGCTGATATTAAAAACGAACTTAGTCGGGGGGTGTTCACCAAGCTCAGATTTGGGTCGAACTCAAAAAAGTTTGGGAACCCGCTGATCTATAGCCATTCTAGCATAAGAGGTTGAAGTCTTTTTTAAATCCATTAGTGTTTGAATAACAAAATCCAATCGACGGGGGAAAATTATTTTAGTTTCATTTTAGTCACATGCGCTTTATCGAGAAAACAGATTGCAAGGAGTCTGTTAGTAATGGCAGTGTCAATGCCTTCAGCACTTACAAAATAAAAAGCGTCTTCCTAATTACATTAGGTTTTGCTGCTGACTCTTCCTGTTGCAGCATGGTTTCAAATTTACTGTATACGGTATGGTGGCAAACATCAAATGAAAGCTGAAACATTTTCAGACTATGTACAGGTCGGACTCTGATTAGGCCTACTTGAAAACTGTTTTTTTACTCTCCGGCAAGGAATGTGAATCATTGATCAAAACGTTGTGCTCCATGTTTATTCGTCACAAATAAAAATTACAATTAATGCTATTGTTGCTAAAAAGATGCTATGGCCTAATTGTGCGATAAAAAAGACTTTGGAACTGGATTGCTTCATGAACAAAGTTTGAGCTTCAAGGCATATAAAATGTATCACCGCAATATTCACGCATTTAGTTTCAAATCTGTACAAAAACAAAAATCTACGGTGTTCTAAAGGTTACGGCTGATGCTGCAGACAAGGGTAAGTTGTACAGTATTTGTAGCACGCCAGAGATAGAGAGGAATTTTTGCGATGGTCTTGAAATGAAGTTTGCACCTCCATTAGGTGGGATGCAGCAAGTTGATGCGGCGGAAATAGCTGCGAAAAGTGTTCTTGTTTTTGCTTGCGGTTAGTGATTACAAGCGCTTAAATACAAGTTTGTATTTCATTCTCACTAACGTCCACATGGAGCTTAAACCTCAGGCAAAGGTCAGCCCCATACGAACTCTCCAGCATTTACACTATGCACAAAGTTCTATTATATTATGGAAAACTGGTGAACCATACTGCTTTCATCAGGTTCGACTAATAGCTGGAGTAAACTAAAGTATTTATTTGGCTTACGCATCAAAAGCTTGATTGACCTGAAAAATTTTGGTTCAACTTTCGGAATTGGGGGGAAGAATTTCCCCCCCTGGCTACGCGCCTGCTTGGCTACCTGACATTCACGTGGCCGTCTTGCATAACTTATCTTGCATTCTACTAAGTCACAAATGTTTCGTAATCACATTATTTTTTTGCAATTACATTGTTCTATTTCAATAAGCTGCAAGGACTGACGATGCGTAGTGTTACGTGAAATCGATTTCCTATAAAAATCTGCGATTGATTCCCTGCTTGTCTCACTTGTGAAGTTACTTGAATACATTATTTTTTATTATTTATGAAGTGTCTTTGCGGTCCGCAGTTTAGAGACCCAGCTTCAGTCAATGAAACGTTGGAAATGGTTTGTTTAAAAATTCAATCTCATTACTGCTCTAGTCGAGCTTATCACTGGTTTGAACTTTGAATCACAGCAAATGAAATGTTCACAACGTTTAATACTGCAGGCGTGCATCAAGCAAAACATGACCATGGTGCGCTTGCAGCCTATATAGCAATTACATAAATACGTGTGGTGGTGAATTTGATAAACCTACCTAATCTATCATTTTTCTACATCAATGAAAAACATGGTGGTTGGATAAGTTGAAAGCATTCTTGAACAGAAGAGAAATACATGTTGAAGAGATTTCGCAGTGTGTAGTGCCACAGACTCAGCCTGAGGTCTACGAAGAAATTACCTCCCCCAAAACAATTGAAAACCGTGTTTTTTAGGGCAAATTTTGGCTAAGTGAAGTAAAACATGATAAAAAGACATGTAGTAAGATTTTATAAAGTTGTGAAAAGTAGTGGATGAGCACTTTAGATTCGTTGTTTTGACTTTTTCGTTGAAAAAACGATGCGTTAAAGTGTCAATTTTGGGTCAAACCAACTTTCCATTTTTAACTGTTGGTTGTTTTGTAAAGTCATCCGGGACAAAATTTTCTTACCCTCCCATAAATTTTGGTACAGGCAGAAGTACAGTATACTTTTGCCAGACGGAATTGGCAGGGTTGTCCATGGGACATATTTATCTGTCCCATTCCCATCCCATAGCAATTTATGCCTGTCCCATCTCATCCCATAGGAATGACATTCCCATGGACAAGCCTAGGGTTGTACATGGGACACATGTATCTGTCCCATTCCCATCCCATAGCAACAATTTATGCCTATCCCATGGACATTCCCATGGACAAGCCTGGGTTTTGGACAGCTCCTAATAAACGTTATCTGCTCAACCGTTTATAGGCGTTAAAATGTTGCACACACAGCGGTGCAGTGAGGCGGGAACACGTGGGAACGGCGTTCCCACACTGTTTTCACGTTTTGCATTAAAATGGCTTTGAAGCTGTTTCAAAATGCCTATTTTTTGATGCGTTCCCGCACCGTTTTTGTTTGCTCTACATCCCTGTGCACACACAAAAGTGGTGATGTACTCATGTATTGGCACATTGTTTGTAAGACGGTGTGTTGGAATTGCCGTAATTGTTCCCTGAAAAAACAATTGTAGAACCAGAAAAAGTTGAGAATTTTTTGCGCACCCGAGTTAAGTGAAAAAATCAAAAGTGAAAACGTGCAACCCACGGACTTCCGTCTCCATGTTTGATTGTGGACATTGAAATAATAGAAAAAATAGTTTCACAACATTAGAAACGGGTTATGGCACGGCCACTTTACACAAATGAAAGCGTGCATTTACGGTACAATTTTCACTGAACCTGTTCAAGTTTAGCAATGAGTTGGTTTCAATTTTTGTTAATCTCTTTAACCGTTTTTACACATTGCACAAGAGAAGCTCCATGCAATATAAACATGCCGTACCGAAACGCCACGTATTTTCCAACCTCAATGTGGTTAAATCAGTGGTGGGGAATCTGCAGCCCGCGTGCCACATGTAGCCCGCCTGACCAGCATGTGGGCCTCAGAATCTCCAGTACCCAAATTAGAATGCAACATCGAGACCGTAACTCCAAGATAAGCAGCGTATAAGTCGTGAGGGGTCTCTCTCGCTACTCAGTTTTCTCACCTTACTCTCCCCCACAAAGATTGGGTATTGTTTTTTTTATAACAAAATGAAGTTCGAAACTTTCGGCTTGCCCATGATATTCCACAATTCATGTAGTCCGTGTTTGTAAATACATTCGCCACCTCTGGGTTATATCATTGCTTACGTGGACGATTAAGAATGGAAGAGGTTCTTGAAACTAAATGGAGCATTCGCTTAGTATGAAGCATTTTGTTTGCTCATTCAGCCTCCCTCGCTAACAGCGCAAAGAAGTTTACTTAACGCAGTGGCGTGCAGAGGGGGGCGAACGGGGCGACCGTCCCGCTCATCCAAAGAGTGAAACTACAGAAGTTTAAACTGCTGTAACTAGATGATTTTTCCTATTGTAAGGCTGCTTACACATGCTCTGCATGGATTTAAATTTTCGAAACTTCTATTTTTTTTGTCAAGACTAGTCTTTGCGCATTCAAATGCAAGTAATTCTAATTCTCACTTTCTTCAATACCAGGGACACATACTCTAGATGTGCGGCGCACACGCAATCAAGCTGACAGTGACGTGACTTTTTCCAAATCGTGTTTGAGGGAAAATCACACAAAAAAGGATTGAAAGATAATTACGGACGTTAAATTGTTTTTCTGAGCCTAAATTCAGAACTATCCTATTTCGACTTGCTTGATGCATCACTAATGTCCTGTGTCGTTTTTCGATGTGGCAACCCTGGGTGCGCCAATACAGCTGCAGGCGGACTCCTGTGCTGTGCTTGCAATATGTTTTTGGGCAAAGACCAATAGTCGTTTGACTTGTCTGACATTGAAAATGTCTCCTTGGAGACTTGCTTGCATTGCGAATAACGCAACCTTTAGGTGTTACTCGTTGCTAGGGCCGCATTAGCCACTGGGCAAACCGGGCAAATGCTCGGGGGCTCGCGCTTGAGTATCAATACACTCCTTTATTGTTTTTTTTATGTCTAAGCTGCTCACCACGTATCGAAATTGTAGAATTTTGATTACTGCATTCATAGGTTAAGGAAACTGACAATTTTGACATTTATCGTTTTTTGAGTGATTTAAAGGAATTGAACCTAACAGCACCACGCTTTATGAGCCAAGAATTAGATCTAAATCAGTGCATCCATAGGCGTCCGCGAAAATTTTTCCAGGGGGGGGGCAACGTCGAAATTTTGCTTATCCTTTTCAGGTTGCTGATGATGCAATGCAAATGGACGTTCACAAAACGCTTTATCCTTTCTATACATCATTAGTCTGTGTTGATGGAATCTCAATTCTAATCTTTTGTCTGAAATGTTTTTCTACACGTCGGCTATCATAAATGATTCTTTTCATAAACTGCCTAAAACCCATTTTTTCGAGCACTTTCTTCAAATAAGCCATAATTTAAGAGTAGTCAACGGCCAGAACAACCTCAGCGGTGAGGAAAAAGCAAAACATTTCAAGCAATGAGAAATATAACTATATGCTGACAAGACTATCGGACAACTTACTAAAGTTAAAACACCGCGCAGGCTTAAAAATGAGCAGAATTACGAAAACACGCCACAGCAAATATAGCTTTGCACTTGGTTTTCTCACTAAGAAGTCAGAACTAAACCTTATCAAAAAAGATGCATTCCCACAAGTCTGCATAGACGTCAAGCCATGTACTTTTATACTGTATGAAAAGAAGACTGCATAAAAGCCGTTTAAGCTATTCACTGGGCACGTTGATTAGTCTCACACTAACAATGGATTGTTCAAACTTTAACTTGTGGTAGGACTGTTGCGGATTTACTCATGGTTCTTTCCACACAGTATAACACTATACGTGGCTTACCCAGGCGGGTAATTGGGGAGCTCAGAGGGCAAAGCCCGCACCTAAAACTCCCACCCCCGGAAAATATGTCGGCCATAGTTTAAAACTATTGGACATAGTTTAAATGGCCCCCTCTCAGAAAGCTCTTCGTCCCACCTAGTGTCCCAAGCTGGTTATAGGCCTGGGCTTACCGCTATCAGCAGTGTCACTGTGTCGCTGCATTACCTGCCAAGATGTCGGTGTTCAACAGTCACATGCAGGCAGGTCCGCAACCAGCTTGGGACACCAGTTGGGGCGAAGAGTGTCTGAGAGGGGTCCAAATTTCTAAACTATGTCCAACACATCTTTCCAGGGGGGGGGGCGAAAACATTTTTGGGAGCTTCGCCCCGCTGCTTCTCCCTGGTTACGGGCCTGCATGCAGGGCTCCCATTCAGTGCTTTCAAATAAACCCAGATTGGTGATCTTGTGTTACGAAAAATTACATGTGTGTGCTTATTTGAATTGAAGCGATATAATCGAATACTGATTTAATTGTAACTCCTCCTCTAATTTTCTGCAGCGCAAACATCAACATTTGGACGAACTTTGTTGTTCAAGACATTTTTCATAATGCTAGTAACATACTCCGTTGATGATATCTCTCACTAATTGTAGGAACAGTGCCGTAGCAGCCCAAATCCTTCCCCCAAAATGCTTACAGGGGCCCCGTAATGGTCATTCCTAAAAAATGATTTTGACGTTATGGCACATCCAAGTCGAATAGCTTTCACAACGTAATATTCTAATTTATATATTTTATTATTTCACTATTTTTTAGTTCCATTTGCGGACACGATTTCGGCAGAACCGTAGCCAGAAGTTTTTAATTGGGTGCTTCGTGTTTGTGCAGGGGGCTGGGCTTTTTACATAAAAATTTACATTTAATGAACAACACAGCATTTGCTAATTGGGCGAATTACTTATAAAATTTTATATCAAATGGTCACCCACAAATACCCATAATAGGCTGGTATAAAATTTTATATCAAATAGTCACCCGCAAATACCCATAATAGGCTGGTATAGTTTGCACCTAACAATTTTTGAACGAGCTTAACAAAAGGAATTGGGTCTTAATCATCGTTAATTGATTAACGACGATTATTTAGGGATGTTGTGATGAAATGCAAATGTTAACAAAACTTTGCAGGAAATCAGAATCACGCCTATCGTTCAGTTATGAAAAAATTGTTACTGAAGGAACAAACCTGCGCCTGGTAAAAACAGTGCGCTGCGAGGAACGCTTTCTTTCATTGGCGCAAATTGATAAACTTTACCATAGGTTTGAGTGAATTTTGCTTGAAAAGCATGCGCATCGTGCTTTCAACTGGCCGAAATACGCATGCATAAACTTTTCTAATATCTACAGTTGTTAATCTCCTGATACATGGCATATGGTTGTATTAATAAAATTTTGTATCTCAAATAGGCTATACCTGTGAACAAATGTAGACTAAGGCCGACGTGGACGCAACATGGTTAATCTCCATAATCCACTAACTGCACTACTCTGTTGGGTCCAGGGTTGCCAACTCTTCTTACAACGAACATACCAAATTTAGTCTAAAAATATACCAAATATACATATACAAAATTTATCTGACAAAAAACTTTCAGTGCTGGTTTTCCATGAATTTTTACGACTTCACTTAATGGTCAACAGTTGCTGATGAGCAGTATCATCATAGAGAAGCTGCAATCGTAACCTCAGTGATTTTCGTAACTTCAGTGACAGATATACTAACCCCTAGAAAATTCAACTTCCAGCACCTGCAACTGCATTTTAATTTCTTTTGTGGTCCACCGCATTCGTATGCTGTTTAATAGCTGCTTTGCGGTTTACAATCTTCTTTTTGCATAGTTTGAAGGGATAGGCATGCAAACACCAGAAGAATCCTGCTTTACAAGCCATGCAAAATATTGGTCACTTTTCTGTAAATCTTCTGCCACCCTCATACGCAGCTTTCCACACATTGGATGGATGTATTGGCTGGCCAAAAGCGCATACCTACAGCTAAGTTTAGTTTTTTCAGAACTTCTCAGCTCTTCCAGTCTCGCCTTCCGTTTACCCGCAAAGCGCATGCTTACTCACATGTTAAGCTGAATCATTGAACTTTTTAATATATAGGTTTAACACCATCACTACCATTTCTCTGTTCATGCTTCGCAATACAATAAATAATTCGGTGTAAAGCAGCTATCTCCATCCCGCGGGCCGCATGCGGACCAGTCGAAGGTTTTGTGCGGCCCAATTCAGGTTTTCGCTGTAGTAAAACATCCTATATACTGACAACCTGTCCTTATTTTGAAAATCTTAAATTTGACATTTTTGTTGCAGGTGGTCCTCAGTGCCACTATCACGTCTGTTACCATTGTAGTTAGGATTCGAACGCTTCCAGTACATTAGCTCATGCTAAATTTAGTTTGCTGAGATCGAGGTATGCCGTTCAGTGTGCGGCCCTCATATGTCATTAATTGTGCGGCCCTTGGTAACACATTGTCATATATTTTGATATTTTGGCTCAGTAAGCCATTTGGGTTGGACATAGCTGGTGTAAAGTCTCAAATAAACCCTCCGACAAAAATATAGGCCTACCAAATTTTTCTTATATACCAAATCAAAAAGTTAATATACCAAGCACTTTGTTGAATTTACCAAAATTTTGAAATTGTGTATAGATATATAGCAGATGGCAACACTGGTTTGTAACGCATAGAAGATATATAGCAGATGGCAACACTGGTTATATAAATTCTTCTTACTACACTATTAACTCCACTGCTCTTTGTTACTACATTATTAATTCCATTGCACTTTGCTACTACACTATTAAGGACAGCAACATTATATATACTCGCATAAAACCGACAAAGACCGTGTACGCAGTTGTGCTAAGCCTTTAGGGGGGCTCTTGTTGGGACGATTCAGCAAACATTCTGCCAGTTTCTCACATAAGCACTTTTGCATCTAAGGCATTTCGTGTTTTACTGACTAGTTAGCGCTTTTAATCACTTTTTTACTTTCTGCCAGAGAAGTTCTCTTCCTTGGGGTTTTATCGCGGTACTCCCCCAGTTCCTTTGTATTTGCGGTGCTATTACGAAATCAAACCCACACATTCACAAAGTTACTTTACAGTGCAGTTCTTGTACTGTGTGTCTTCAGTGCACCACATTCCTTCTTGTTCTCCCCCCTCCTCTCCATACCGCAGTGGCTGCTGACAAACTCCGTGATGTTCACTGAACGTTTCCGCACGTACGAAACACAGAAACGGCTGCTAAAGTCTGTTCTTTCCTAGCAAAGATGAATTTTGCTTCTGTTTCATGTTTCTAGACCTTCGGCTTTACTCTTCAAATTCAAACAGGTAATTTAGCGGAGATGTCAAACCATTGGGTTACCATGTTTACTTACTAAAGCTGGCAAACCTTTCCGGAGAGGATTTGTACTCTCTCTCCTGAAGAGCTACATACTACGAAACTTCAATTTTCGCTGTTGATTCAGATCTCAGCAGCAATGGTTCCAGCGATTACCTTTCTTGAGTGACAGTCACCAAAGCCTTAGGCCTACTTTCAGCACGGCAAAGAGGCAATGCATAATTGAAAGCGAGTCGCCTTTGGCTCAACTTGGTGTTTCAAACAGTCACCGCATTCTCATGACGGGAATCTCACTGCAGAACGCAGGAGCGTTGTTTATCTGTCTGAATATTCACTTCCTGCATATGGTTTTTGTACAGTGTACATCCTAACAAATCGAAAACGTATAAAAGTTTCTGGAACTTTTGGCTATTGCGTTGCCTCGCTATACAGTACTTGCTCGTACGTTTTCGTGAAATGACGTATTTGCATGAAGCACAGTAGGTCTCCGCCACGCATAAACAACTGCGCGCATTTCACAGCCTGTTTCCAACAAGAGAACGCGAGCAGCAAACCTTCTGAGCAAACAAAACCAACGGCAATAAAAATAAAAGTCCAAGTTTCGGAAGAGAAGCAAAGCAGTTGGGGGAGTAGCTTTCAACGTAAGCCACGCCAGATCCATTGTTCCAGACCTGATCCACTCGTTGCAACAAGCCGAAGCGAAACGTTACGACACCAAACGATATCGTTATGTGTTATTCATTTGTAGTTGTGGGATACTTTGGGCTACGTTGATGTGAAACTGCCGAAATAAAATTGAATTTAGACGGAACATCAAACACCAGCGCAGCGATCAAATATAATCTATCGCTTAAACGCGTTACTCTTGAATTTGTTTTTGCCCTAATTTTTAACGATTTAGTCGCATAACTGTAATGAAATAATTCTGAGGCTAAATTTATCATGAAAAAGTGCTTGCTGGAAACTTCAGACATAATAGCTTAGTCAACGCGCTGCGCATAGCCAGAGAACTTAAAACCGTACGAGTAAGCACTAAGCAGTATCCCATTCTTGGTAACGGCAGTTGAATAACATTATTCACCAGCACATTATGAAAATGACTTTGAAGCGTTAAAGATTTGATTTTTCTAAAGTAAAATGAAAATGATTTGTCAGACCATTGAAACTTATGTTTAACTCCTGCCTGCAAAAATGTTTGGCAAGCACCCAGCTCTTTATCATGTACAAGCGGCTATATGCTAGATCAATGGTTCTTAATCTTTGCTCCATCACGCCCCCCTAAAGTAATTTTGTTTTGGCTCACGCCCCCCTTAATTTAAATAAGTTGTAAAAACAAAGGTATTTCTTGGTGAATTTGTTTCATTTTAAGGTTTTGTAACAAACACTAAGTCCAGGCTTTTGTTAAGGGACCCGATTCGGGTCCCTAGAATTGAAAATCGGGTCCCTAGAATCGGAGAAATTATTATCGGGTCCCTAGAATCAGATAAATCGGGTCCCTACAGGTCCATACCGGATACCTAACATTTTCCTTTAAAAAAACCTGCTATGTGCATAGAGTACAAACACACACAGTCTGCACAGTACAGATTGGTAAAAACAGACACAACAGAACAATTAATAGCAAGTTTGGTGGTAGAACAACAGGGTTACAGACACTTTCTTAACATTATTGTTCACTAACCCGTAACACTTGACACAACACTACATTCAGAGTAAGACACTGAGTCCAACTCTGGTCAAGGCCAGTAAAGTACGGAAGTATTGTGGCCTGTACACGCCCTCAAAGAAACAAACACTGCAACGTCCGAGCCCTCAGTCGCAAAGTCAAATGCGGTTGTAGTGTTCAAAGAATAAGGACGAATATAAATAATCTGACTGTATCAAAGCGCGCAACCATACGTTGTTAGACTTTCTGCATCGTTCAAGAAAGTGGTATATATTTTTTCACAATAAGGCAGGTTTTTTTTAAGGCGTTTCAGGGACCCGATTCGGGTCTCTAGAATTTCAAATCGGGTCCCTAAAATCAGAGAAAATCGGGTCCCAAGAATCAGTGAAATCGGGTCCCTACAGATCCATACCGGGTTCCTAACATTTTCCTTTAAAAAAACCCTGCAATAAGGCCTCAAGGTAGGAATGTTGCATTTAACCTGATGGATACAACACTCGCTCGACACGGCAGATTGTATACAGCCCTGCACCCAAAATTATAGGCCACTGATTGTTTGACAATTTTGGCCAATATTTGTTGCAACATTATTTTGCAGCATTAGGTGAAAAACGCCTTCTTTTAAGCGACATTGTACAAGATTTACCGATAGTCATAGATGTGCATGTTCCCACTCGGCCCGTATGCTTAATGTGTTGCGGTTGCTTGTTCTAGACTTGTGCGAACCTTTGCAAATTCTTTGATTGTTTTATTCTCTCTGCATAGCTTTGCAACCACACACTACTTCGCAGAGTGAGCACAGATTACTCCGACTAATTGTATATCGGTTAAACCAGTGTTTCCCAAACGTGTTCGAGCCGTTACCCTAATCAAGGTAGCGATCAGGTCGTATTATCCTTAATATTTCGCAGTTATCGCTCATAATACAGAACAACATTGTGGATTGTGGTTTTGGTTCCACGGTATCCCCAAAAATCGCATATTACCCCGGTGGTAATTTACCCCACTTTGGCAACCACTGGGTTAAACGCTATAACCGCGTTTTCGCATAAGATTCCGGAATCTCAAACCATTCAAACGAGAAAAAAAGTAACACGGTTAATCGCACAAACCGGATATTTCAATAGAAATGTTATTTTAATTTTTGGATTTAAACATTTATTCCGCGCCGCTTTAATGTGAGCAAAAAAACGGTTCCGAGATGAAGCAGCTGAGTGTCGCCATTGGGGTGGTCAGAAAGCAAAATTACTCTTTCATTGGCCGAGAAGTCGACGTCGTATGGTGCTCTGTAGCTGCCAAACCGTATTTAAAAGCTTATTCTCACATTCAACAATAGTGTGGCTCAAGTGCAGTTGAATTTTCATAAATATGCAATGTCGCATCACAGAAAAACACGGCGGCAGTACTGTAGAAAATTAGTACCATGCAGGTTTACGGCCACATTGCAGAAAGCTCATCGAATTACACAAAGCCAAAGTGGCATCGCACACTGCGTGGAACTGTGTCAAATGCGACAAGGGCACAGATGTTATTGTTAAAGTGACTTGGCACGCCGACTAAACAGTCCCCCTAGTTGCGCCTCTGAATGTTTGCATGCAGACTCGAATTAGGCCTGCAAAATTTCAAGATACTTAACGCCGACTTCCATCTCTGCCGGAACTAAGCCAAATAACATGTAGCGGCGTAAAATTAGCACTGGCGTAACGTTTGAAAGGGACACATTTCCGTTCAAAAATTTTCTATGTTGCAGATCATGTAAGGCCTCGCGCCCCCCTAGAAATTTCTTGACGTCCCCCCGGTTAAGAACCACTGTGCAAGATTGAACATCTCCAATTAATTGCGGGCGTTAAATTTCAGACTTACACGAGACAGTGATGCCTCGTTTGAAAGATAAGTTGAAAAAGTAATGATCGATCTTGAATGGATGGAATTACATGAGCATTGTGCCGCTATAGGACACCTTCGGTTAAAGCGAGCTTCTGTTCCAGAACCGTCACCAGAAAGTTGTCAGTACGGGGCTTTACGTTTGTGCGGGAAGGCTTTACGTTCGTGCAGGGTGGGATTCACACTGAAATTTGGCAAAAATTCCACTAACTTATAGTGTTTCATATTTCACTTTGGGGGGGCTTGGAGCTTTGTTTGATGGGGCTAAGCCCACCAAAGCTCCCCATGGCGACGGGACTGTTTTGGATGTTGGGCACGCAGAGGTATAAAAGTGCATTTAGCAAGAGGCTGAAAAAGATTATCATTACCAGTGAACTGAGGGTCAACAACTGCAAATGGGAAGCTAAGACCACCGACCCTACGCTGGCGACAGGTGTGCAATAGCCAATAGGTGAACCAGTGAGGTTTCACCGGAAGCGGGAATTTGATATTTGCTGTCGAACTGTAGAAACGAGAAAACAACAAAAAGGTAATAACACATGCGTGCCGCAGAACCTTTGGGAGGGAGAATGATCGTTTTGAATAAATTCCAAACAC
>JGI24021J15306_10007924_pt1 | contig 13003 bp, 11 predicted proteins | sample Ectturendosymbi1_FD_15306 | JGI IMG/M metagenome (IMG submission 15306) | reverse complement strand
GGTATGGATCTGTAGGGACCCGATTTCTCTGATTCTAGGGACCCAATTTTCTCAGATTTTAGGAACCCGATGATAATTTTCTCTGATTCCAGGGAACCGATTGGAAATTCTAGGGAACCGAATCGCGTCCCTAAAACGCCTTAAAACCCTGATTCAACAGATGATAAAACACACAGAAGATAAATAGAAATTAAGCCTATTGAGTAGGTTGAATTGTAGCACTGTTGTTTCGTATTCAAAATGTGGTGAATACAAATGATGATAAAGATTCTGAAAGCTGAAATTGAAGAGCAGCTTTTATTTTTTCAACTATATTTTTATTAATCCAGTTGTTTTTTTTCGCAAGGATACACAACATTTTTGCTTTCAAAGTGACAAATATTGCTTCTTTAGCGATACAAGTTAAAGCATCAAAATTTTGATTAGTCGCTGCATTAAAAAAACATGTTCAATTTGAACTTCATGAAAAAGAACAAAATTTCGGCATGATATGTGGAAACACCATTGAACAAAAAGACAATGCAGCTTCAAAACATTCCGTTTAGAAGATGTACAATAGACAATAACAATTTTAAAATTGACAGTTATGAACTTATGCAAATCGCGAAGAACCAAGCTTTATGGTTTGCAAACATTATTGAAACTTTTTCATCTCTTGTATAAATCAAAGCAATTTTTTTAAAAGAGCACGCTTCCTTTTGTTGGATGATTACATTCATTATCCTTGTCATTTGCGCGTGTTATCATTTTGCTGATAGTTGTGATACGGCAAGAACGCAAAGATTAAGCCTGCACCTGCAGCTATCTTCTATAAATACAGTAAAGTTATAATATTGCTGCTCAAAAAAACATCTCAACTTCATTTTTATTGGAGAAACAACTTCACAGAAACATAATCTTACAAGCAGCCCGAAATATGTTTAATCTGCGCAACAGAACTTAAAACATGCATCAAGGATGCTTTTGTACGCATACGAATATGGAATATTATTACTAACGAAAAGCATAAAAATGGTGTAAGCAGCTTACTTTTCTCCAATGTTTGTCGTTCAGCAGCAAATTTTTTACGTTTCTGTTCTTCTTCCTCCACTTTTCTTTTTTCTTCTCTTATTTGTTGATCCAAACTTTCTAAAGCTCCCATATTGCCTATGATTATTTAACAGCGCTACAACATTTCCTTGAAAGCTGCGCAAACACTCGAATATCAGTCATTAACAAATGAAAGCAACCCACACAATCTTTAAAGCAGGAGCAGCGCTAGTTTTATGACTTAGCAAATCATAACAGATATTTGTATCTCGTTTCATTCAAATTGAACTACCATGGCGTATCAAGCTTTGCGTCACAAATGAAACTCAATTCTACAACTTTAAACAAAAGAATAAACTTTTTGAAAGTATGTTTGTCCCTGTGTTAAGTGAGAACAAAGGAAAAATGTTACTGAACATAATTACAAAAATATGCTTTTGTTCATATCTTGTACCATAACAAAAATGGCAAATATTGTCTGCCTGGGTTTCACAGCAATTAAACAATCCGTTCTGCGCAAAACACCAAACACAATTCGATCGCTTTAGAATAATCAAAGACGTTTTGCATTTTATTGTTGAAAAGCAAGCATTTTACTTTGACTAACTTTCTAATATTGGACCTTGCTATGCAATAGCGCTTTTCGGTAAAACCAAGATAAAGCAATGTTTAACAAAACAGTTAATACCAAATCACAAATCACGATTGCTGGAAGTGCAATGACTAAGGCAACTCTCATCAACGGCCAAAGCTTCGTGCTTTAAGGCCAAACGTGGCATTTATTTAGATTCATAAACACATATTTTCGTTAACACTATTCCACGAAGCCATCGCAAATACCAGGTCTAAATATACTATAGACCAACCAGTCGACTGATCTCACCGTGCACAACAAACCACCATCAACTTACTATACTGCTCAGAGAATCAGCGTGAGCTTTAGTTATAATGCAGGGGTGGGCAATAAGCAGCCCGCGGGTCAAATGTGACTCGCCACACCGCTGTCAGTGGCCCGCAGAAGCATTCAGGAAAATCTTCAAACCTAATCTTTCTTCCAACTTATCACAATAAATTCTAGTGCTAAGGCTAACTTGAAGTGAGATTTGCTACTATTACCACGGACTTGCTTCTATTTCCATTGGATGGTGTGGCCCTCCGCTAAAAGCGACCTTCTCAAAGTTGCCCGGTGAAAAATTAAATGCCCACCCCTGGGTTGGTCCGTTCAGGAAATATACTCCAAATTAGTAGTTCGATCGGCTGATTACATAACAATGATTGATATGCGTCGTTAAACATCTCCATTCTCTAGGTATGGAATGCTAAACTGTTAATTTCAACTGTAAGGAAGAAAAGGGTGCTTGTGAGAGTGCACATTGAGACATTTTAAGTGTTTAAATTCCGGAATGTGATACCACTTGCAAAAGGCCAAAATTTGGCGAAATTTTTAAAAATATTCAAAGAACGCCAAAAGCCAAAACCAAACATTTGCCGTTAATCCTCTGTTGAAAACTGCCAAATTTTCATATTTAGGCCGCAAAAACGCAAAGTTCCCAACCCTGGCATATATTCATGATTATTTGACTCTGCAGTTTGTTTAGCATCATTTATGATGTCTGTTCTTGTTGTTTGCAGCAGATCCTGTAAATCATAGGATTTCAGTTTTGAATAGAAGCCATCCCAGCCTTTGCAGAGATTGCATCCATTACTCCTTGCATAGCACTTTCAGGTCCATTGACTTGAATATCCCAACGACCTTCTGCGGAGCCGTCTGGATGAAACCTAGGACTTTTGACCGAAATATTGGCTTTACCTGCAATGCAATACTTTGAAGCATTTACGTAAAAAAAACAAACAAAAGAACTGCTGAAATCTGGAAAACGTTAACATTAAAATGATTTGATTAAGACCCATAGGTTAAAAAACTTTCGTCGTAGCCAAAAAATTCCAGTTAAATTTTTACAGGTAATTATGAGGATTCCAAAAAATATATGAAAAGTAAAAAATAAATTTTGAAAAGTCCTAAAAAACTCTGTAAAAAGATTCTATTTCTGCAGCTTCAAATTTCCGAATTTTAAATGCATCATTGCTGAAGCTTCATTTCTTAGTTTGAATATGTTCTGTGTGGCTGAATAGTATGCCATCATGTTTAGTGCAACATCACTTCTCGTTCAAGGCTTATGTAAACTTGCTGCAAGTCAAGTAATCAAAAGCACTTTGCAGGCGACGTGAGCATCTATAACTCGCTCTATTTCATAAAAAAGGTTCATAACTTCAGGCAAGTTCCTCTACCAATATTACGACAGCGTTGTCCACAAGCAACTTAAAGCAGTTGGAAATGCAAAAGCGAATTATGAAATACACAAACGGTTTTAAGCACAGTATAACCAATCAACTACTTTTTAATTGCAGTTCTTAATAATTCCTTCTAATAATCAACTAATTGCAGTTCCCACTGCATATTTGAAACAGAAGTTAATTTCTGACTTCATTGTATTTCGGTTAAATAGGAAAAAAATATTGAGAAGGAACTGCTGCATGTATTAGAGACAACCTATTTCGTATACAGTTAGTAGGGGAAATTTGCAGTTGTGCGAGCTTCGTCATAACTTGTTGCTCTGAACCTAATGTTGCCACAAGTGGAGCCCAAAGAGAAAGAAAGAATTTATTAACAACCTCTGACCAACTAGGACAGTTCGCCGACGGGAGGTTTCGGCTGTGGTGGTCGCAAATATTTTATAAGAAAAAAGTGTGTTTTTGAAATACTTCAATGGTTGAACTACAAAGGATGTTTTCTGGATGAATGTTTTTGTTGTCATCCTGAGGGCCAGGGGCCAGTGAGGTTAACCTTCCGCCGGCAGTTTGGAAGAGATAGTGCGACCTTGACCGCGTGTGTAAAAAAATATGACTTGTGTCGTTTCTTTTTGCTGGCATGACGCGTTTGTGAGTTTACACAAAAGTTGAGCTTGGACAGAAATTGTTGCTTGAGTTTTCGCGTAGTTATCATTCTGATTGCATTTTAGAGCTAATCTAAACATGAATTGGAAAAACTTGCTTATTTTTTAACTCAAGCCCAAATTTGCGTAAAACTTTATCAGCAATGTTAAAAAATGTGTCATTACACAACACCGTTACCTTTAATTATTGTAACAGCGGGTTTCATATTATGCACCTTTTAATACGGATACATCACCAAACACAGGGATAACGTCTTTTTCAAAGTAATGTTTTATGAAAGAACAATGCGATGGGCTTTCTCCAGGCTGATTTTTAGACAAAACAAATGCAAACACGGTAATGCATTTGTTTATACAGTACTACGTTGAAGGGCGTGATACTTTTCCTGAGCATTTCGTAACCAGAAATCCCCCGCCCAGGAAATTGTCACGTTACAGCATTTGCGATAAGAGGACTCTGCGAGTGGTTCAAGGATATGCCAATTACGATGTGACCAACGCTGAATTGACCACAATTTCCAAGTGGTCTATTTCAATTTCTGACATTTTTAGCGGGCATTTGTGTGATTGTAAACGCGCAATGTGTGAAATTTCCGTTAAACTGGTGCTGCAAAAAGAAGGTTTCAACGTACTTCACAATCATGAAAACTAAGTTGCCCTCAAAATGAAGCTAGTGCTGTGGCGTAGAAGTTGGGCAACAACAATTTTGCTTCTTTTCCCCAGCAAACGTTCTTACGAGTTAATTTAAAAGGCGATACCCTTGAGACGATGAAACGTCAGGTTTCCAAACTTGCTAAGGAAATATGTCGGTACTTTCCCAAACTACACAAATTAGAAAGTCCTATATCAGTGGTTCTCAAACGGATGTCACTTGGCTCACTAATGGAGGAATGTTTAATTCTTGGGAGGAAATTTGTTCCAGGGAGGAATTGGGGAGGAAAGCTGTGGATGAAAAAACCTTAAGTTTTTATTATTTGTTTATTGGAAAACATCAACACATAAAATCTGCACAAAGATGCGGATTCAGATGGGAAGGTCTACAGTAAGAAACGACAAACTGCTTTAACTGCAGTGACTTACGTCATAAAAGAGTCTGTTTATTTCATAATCCTCTATTGTTTCTTCACAGTAGGTAGTGTGAAATGTTTGCAATTATCTTTTTTACGATTTTTGAGGGAGGAAATGACAGCTTTTGGGTTTGTAACGGGGAAATAAGATAACAACTTTGCGAACGACTGTTCTATTTCATATCATCAACAACGCGTTTGAATTCGCTCTTAGCGATCTGCCTTTGGCGGACAGCCTAATTCAAAGACAGTTCTATTATTTGGTAAATGACGGAGGTGAAAAACATATTTCCCTGGTAATGTGTTGCGGTGAACTCTAGATTGAAAAATGTGCAGTCCTATCTTGATACCGCAAGATGGCTCTGAAAAAGTGCTCATTCCGTTGGTGACGAACTACGAACATAAGGTGCCTTTTTTCACTCTGCTTATTATCAAAACAGAAACTTAAGCAAGCAGGATGCTACACATGACATGATAATTGCATCTGACACGGAACTTGAACAGAATTGGTGAAATATAAGATTTTTGCCAGAAAAACTACCAACGTTGTATATTTTCGCATCAGCACCTGTACTCTAATATCCAGAATGAATGTCTTTAGTGTTGAAAAATCTCTCAAGAAAAAGAAGAATACTCATGCAGAATAAAACCTGAAACCTCTCAAGGAGAGCAAACGGTATTTTCAGAACAGCAGTGTTTTGACTCAATGATCACAAACTTAAAAAAGACAGATCTTTTATATTCTACCTGCTGTACTCGGGAAGTCGCTGGTAATTTGCAAACGTTTTTACAGAAACACGGATAATTTCCCATCATCAGAAAAACCTACAAGTCTTTCTAAAAATACTCTTAATTCAAAAGGTTTATACAGTTATTTATCCTTTCAGTAAAAAACGTTTTGCACTTTATGCATTCTGCCCCGTCTGGTGGCCTTTGAACCCATGTCTTTATTGGCCCGTCTTAAAACCATACTGAGGACACATCTAATCTTCAGTGCCTTTCGGTCAACAAAATTACTCCCGTGGACTAATAAAATTCCTTTGTTGTAAAAACGTCGGGAGGTGCTATTTTCAGAATTAACAGCAATTCTCCACAAAACAAAGTATTTTTACTTCTTGGGCACGATTTCGTGCGTTCCTATGCAGCAAGCTTTTCTTGACAATAGACAAAACTTGCAAAACTTGCGCGCATATAAGATGTGGATCTTGTACAATCTTTGAGCGACTGGTTGACGTATACAGCTGATAAAGTAAACATTAGAGTCCTTCGACGAATTTACAAAATGTTTGGATTTTATGTCATTAAAACGCTGCAAAATGGGACTACGGTAGCATTTTTGTACGCTACTTGCACTAAGCTTGCTTCCCAAATACGATAACGAATTTAGCCTAGCTATTGAGAGTTAGCAATATACTTAAAAAATATGATAAAGACAATATCGTAAATTGGGGAAGTTACACATGTTCCCTAAACAAACTTATATATGTTTGACCCACCCTTCACAAAGTGTGGAAAAGGTTGGGAATTTGTGAAAACGACTGCACAATCGATTTATCATCACCACGACTCTGCTCTAACGTTAAGAAATACGCGTCGCCACAGATAGCACAAGGTTTGTTAGTTTATCTTGCCCAGTGGTTCCCAAAGTATGGGCTAAACCCAAGCAAGGGTAGCGAATGGTCAAAAAAGGGTCGCGCCGAGACGGTCCAAACCGGAGTTGTTTATTTTCAGCGTTACTATTGCTTGTTTGCCTGTGGTTTAGCACGTGAGAAAAGAGTAGATTGTTGATATTAGAAACGAACTTAGTCGCGAAGTGTTCACCAATCCCAGATTTAGGTCGAACTCAAAAAATTAGGAAGCGCTGATTTAGCCATTCTAGCCTAAGCGGTTGAAATCCGTTTTTATTCTGTTAGTATTTAAATAACAAAATCCAATTGACTGGGAACAAATTCATTTCAGTTCAGGGGCGGGCAAACGTCGGCGCGCAGAACAGCCACACGTACATAGATAGTACTTATTTCGAGTTTATGTAAAAGTAATTTTATCGATTAGATTAAAATTCTCGAGATGTTGTTCCACACGTTTTATCCGAAGCCGCATTTATACTCAACCGGAAGTGGCTACAGTTACTTTCATTTTGTGCTAGCTAATGTAAAACGTATTTTTAGTTTTTAAAGCGATTATAGATGTAATACATGTGGCCCCGGGTAGCAAAAAAGTTTTCAATGTGTTCCTCCATAAAAATGTTTGCCCACCCCTGCTTTACTTTCATTTTAGTCACATGCACATTATCAAGAAAAGAGATGCAAGCTATCTGTAAGTTGTGGTAGTATCAATGTAAGTCATGGCAGTGTCGCTTTCGCCATCAGCATTTACAAAATAGAAAGCATCTTCTTACTTGATTTCAAATTAACTGAACGATTTCAAATTTACTGTAGGATAGGGTGGCAATAAACATCTGATAAAAGTTGAAACACTTTCAAGCTGTGTGGACCTGCAGGTCGGACTCTGACTAGGCATACTTGAAAAAACTTTGCTTATACTCTCCCGCAAAGTATATGAAATCATTGATGAAAACGTTAATAAGATTCCACATATTTGTGATTGCACCGTCACACAGCACATGTTTAAATCATCACAAATATAAATCCATAATGAATGTTATTGTTGCCAAACAGTGACTATGGCATCATTGCCCAATAAAAAGACATTGAAACTGGATTGCTTCCGAGCCAACATTCGAGCTTCAAGGCATATAAACATATATCACTGCCTTAGTTTAGAAACTATGAAAAAACAAAAATCTACGATGTTCATTTAATGCTACGACTGATACTGCAGGCAGGGTAAGTTGTACAGTATTTTTAGCACGCCAAAGATATCAGAGTGGACATTTTGCGGTGATCTTGAAGTTAACATCACCATTAGGTGGGATACAGCTAGCTGATGCGCTAGAAACAGCTGCGAAGAAGCGTTACTTCTTGTTTTTATTTGCGGTTAGCGATTACAAGCGCTAAGATACAAGATTCTATTTCATTACCACCAGCTTCCACACGGAGCTTAAACCTCAGATAGAGGTGAGCCATGATATGGATTCTCCAGCATTTACACTAAGCACAACGTTTAATTAATCATGGACAATTGGTAAAACCATACTGCTTTGTGATAAAGTTCCACTAACAGCTAAAGTTGGATAGTTTCCTTGTGCAGTTTCGTTGATTTGCACGGAAGTATTCATTTGGCTTACACATCAAAAGCTTGATTAACCTGAACGTTTTTGGTTCAACTTTCGGATTGCGGGGGCAATTTCCCCCATTACCCCCCTCCCCCCTGGCTACTCGCTTGTTCAGAGAGACCTCGAAAACAAACGTTGTGAGGAAAAAGCTCCCACCTTTGTGAAGATTAAAGAAATGTATTTGAGTTCTCCGTTTTCGAAACGAATCAGTTATAAGATGTGTTCAACACTACCACTTTTTTGAGCCACCAAATAAGAAGAGTTTTAGGTATTACTGAATTGTAATAAACAAAACTATAAAGATATGGCTGCAGCAAACAATAAAATACAAAAGCAATACATCATCTTCAAGCCACGCCCCATAAAATACCGACCTATTTTTGCTTCTTCCAGGAGCATCTCTTCTTTGCATCTCTCCTCTTTTTTCCTTATCAGTGCATTTCGAGTTCGTTGCAGTTCATCTCTCCTCTCTGCCTTTTTCGACTCCACCTCTGCAGCTGCCTTATATCCGACAATATCAACAATTGCAGCAACAGCAAGCATTTTTATCTATCCTTGATATTGACGTCTGCAAACACAAGCAGGGAAATGGATCTTAATAAAAGAAATTTCATTAACAGATCAAAAAGCAATGAGATACACTGGATTCCCTCCAACATGTTTTGAAGAAAATAATTTTCGAAAAGAAAACGGAAACATTTTAAAGCATCAGTTAATCAGTTAAAATACATTGTTCAACCCGAACTTATTCCTTATTTACACATTTTGTGATCTTTTATGAATCAGAAGTAAATGAATCTTTCGTTAATAAGATCGATTTTATGCAAACTCACGAATCTGATAAATATTTGGGAGGAGGCGATTGAGTTAACTGGATGATTTAATCGGCAACTTTTACGCAGTTGCTCACAAATTGGAACAAGTGAAAAATGAAACAAGTTCACCATCAAAACGTGACATTGCGATAAATGCAAGGTCAAATAAACTGAAAGGTAAATGACGGCAGAAAGCTTCGACATACATAGTATCCAGAACAGTGATTCTCTACGTGGTCAACCTGGAATTTCTAGTGGTCCACAGAGAGATCCATAAATACTTGATAAAAAGTTCACTGATCTACGTGCAATACATTTTCGACTAGGTTTTCACGAGGTGTCGGCATATCGGATATTTAATTTAAAACGTTGGTCTATGGGCCAAGGAAGGTTTGAGATCCACTGATCCAGAACAACCACAGTTTCCCATATTCACAGGTAACTGCATTTATAATCAACTTTTTCTACAAAACATTCAAAGTGTCAGAGCGCATTTTTCGAAAGTAAATCTCAAGTGCCCATTCAGTAAAATCCAATCGAAGCTATGGCGTTCACCAACAACGCCAGGAGATTTGGGTTTTGCGTATCGCCTTATAAATGTAACTGTTTTCTACAACATCGGCCATTTAAAGCAACATGCCACTGTGTTTGTCATTTTCCGTGGTATAAATATTTTTCAACTATTTTCGAGAAAGCTGAGACCGCAATAAAAAAACATGCGTATAACAAACAGTTTCATAAAGTTACTTTTTGTGCTTGGGCGCGCTTTACCTTGAACTTGTTCGTTTTCTCCACTTCTCTGACATTTTCATCAAAAACATGTTTTGTTGCATCGCTTCCCACTTTGAACAATAATTGCCAGTTTTTTTCAAAATCTTTAAAAAATTTTTAACCTGAACTTATCATTTATAGTAAAAAAGGAATGCAAAGAAGTAATGTTTTAAAACTTATGATTTGGATTTGCGCTACAACGCTTTTTATAGTCTCCTTGAACGGAACAGCAAACACTTCAGATCGCTCGTCGATGAAGAAAGCACAGGCAGTGTTCGGAACGTTAGAATAACAATAGATTATGAAACGTATCGCCTTAGCCTTAAGAGCATCATAAAGTACCGCGCATTGAAGTCAAAGTTTTTGAAAAATTAAAACACATCACACATGCAAACAACAATAAGCTCAAAGCCTCAAAATCGAAGTTAATGCACAAGTTCCACGCGATTTGCTTCAAACGGTTGCTCCTCTTCACAGTGTTCAGTTTCAGAACATGAAGCAATGAAATAAATGATTACAGTAATTGAAGCAGGTGTGCGCTACATAATTTATTTTATGCAAAAAATACTTCCTTGAATCCAATTTAAAATCAACGCAGCATACAAATGATATCATTCGTGAGATTACTCAAGTTTTGATAGTTGAAAATCAGTTCCGATTGAAGCGATTTATCTGTTTCTGGAACATATTCCCTACTTCATCGCTTTGTCAAGATCGTCCACGTCGCCACTGATGTTTATAATCCAACTTCCTTCCCCTTGTTCTATTTCCTCGTTGGTAAGACCCGCGATTTCCATTTTTACCTTTCCTTCAAAAACCAACAAATTTCTTAAAGAAATAGGCCTATCTTTGTGACGTGAAATATGACATAAAATATGTAGCTTGTCCAAGACTGAAACAAATCTACACTTCAAACATTCACTTCATATGGACCAATGCGAAATAATTGTGAAAACATACCTTGAATCGTAATAAATCCATTTCGAAGGCACTTTTTTGACTGAGGTGGTCGTAAACAACATGAAAAAAGAATATTGATATGTATTATGCAGTATACACACAAATAAAATATGAGATATATCAAACAGTTATGCTGTATACCACGTTGAAACTTTCATGAGCAACCAGAATTTCTTCAAACAAGATTTTAGATGAAATGTCATTACAAATCTTCTACAAATCACCAATGTTAAAATAAAGTTTGATTGAAAGTTTTTTTGGTAACTAAATCATTTTCAAATTAGTCTGGCAAGCATGAAAAGTGGGAAGTCATACCATTAGAAACCACATACCTTGCTTGGCTTTCTCGAGTTTCACTTCCTCGTTCATTCTTTCTTGCTTTTTCTCCAGCAACTTGCAGCGAGCCTGCTTCAATTCTTCACGTTTCGCAGCCTGAGTTTTTGCATACAGGTCAAGACCTTTGTCTATGACGCCGGTAAAACCTGCCCCAGCAGTTATCAATGCGACAGCTTTCTCCATGTCAAATCTTTGTATCTATATTTAACAGCTGTGGAACCTTAAGAGAAAATGGCTTCACTAAGAGAACGAATATACATAAAATACGAAAAAAGGTCTTTCGATTAGACTGTGGATCAAACGCCACAGCGCAAAAAGTCTACGGATTTTTGCAAAATCATTTGTGGGCTCTGAGTACATAAATGCGAAGAAATATTTTCAATATTTCGAGTGAGCATGTTCGCTGTCTTACTTTATTCCTGTCGCCTCTATCTGCATGTCTTTTGCTTTTCATCCGTGCTTATTTCGACAATATGGAGAGCAACTGACGACACAAAACTTAGTCATCAATTTTTTGGCAAAGACGTATTTGCTTTGCGGCATGAAAAGCACTTGTACAGAGAATCATCGCACAAAATAATCAAGAGTTACAAAAATTATTTCAGTCATTTATTCCTCAGTGCTCTCGGGTAAAGTCAACACCGTGATGTGGATTACAACTAGGCACACAATTAGGTTTTTCAATTAGTTTGATGAGCTTTGATCGCAGACATCGATGCAGTGCTCGAAATATCCAAGACAAACAATTTTTTCGAACAGTAGCCATGTTCACGACAAACTTTTGCTATATATAGACAAGAAAAAAGATTTGTCAGAAAATAATGCGCAGTCCATCGATCCAGATTTCGCATGTATGCGGTGAAGCGACGTTATCTGTGCAGTTTATAGAAACAGCGAACGAACAACAACTGGACGACCAGTTGCGTTGAACATGTGCGTGAAAATAAAACCAGGAGCAATCACCACCTTAGTTGTCGTACCTGCCAATGGCCCACAAAAATGACGTGGTTTTGACTGATATGGCTGGTGAGAGTTAATACAAAGCAACGAGTAATATGGCATGGCACATAGATCAAAGAAGTAACAAATTTTTTTGTGTACGGAAAACGCACAGATATTGCGGCGAAATCACGCATAGATGCAAAGAAAGGAGCTCACATTAACATGAAACTGTATGTGGAGACGACCTCAACGTTGTGTAAAAGAAACGCCATATTAGATCACTTTGAAAACACAAAGGTCGTGGCTTATCTCATTTACAAGCCGCATGGACAAACTGCCAAAGTGAGGAGTTTTGAGTACAAATTCTCACATTTCAGAAATGGAGTGAAATAATTTTAGTCATGAATAATGGCTACATGTGAATGACAGTTATTACGTCTAATTTTTCTGCGTCTGAGGCACACTAGAAGAAAGTGAAGGAGTTCATCGATATTCCAATATTTCATCGCGAACAAAGTTTGGTTCCTGCCTGTACTCTGTCGTACGAAAAAGCTATTACCCCTAGCAGTTCGCAGCAAAACGCAGTGATGAGCAGTCGCTAAGAATTTATTGCTGAAGATTCATAAGGTGCGTACGAAAGTTTGCGTCTAAACCTTGAATAACACCTGAGGCGGTAGGTGTTCTTGAGTTTGTGGCTACAGGGTAACCCTGGAATGCTATCGTTGGATTTTTGTCACGTAAGTACTATCGTCGGGTCTGCCAGAGCCGGTTTTCATAAATAAAAAAAATACGTTTTCCTTCAACTGCAGTTTATCACAAAAACTACACTGAAAATATAAGTCTCACTGAGCAATTTGAGCACTAACAAAGTTACTTTACTCTAATATCATACGA
>JGI24021J15306_10007923_pt1 | contig 13004 bp, 9 predicted proteins | sample Ectturendosymbi1_FD_15306 | JGI IMG/M metagenome (IMG submission 15306) | reverse complement strand
GGCCCACTTTGCCTGGCCCTGGGCGCCAACCGTTAGGTGGTAGTATTTCGCTGAAGTTTTTACTGGAAACTAGGCTACAATCCAAGTCTGTTGATACTTTGGATGACCTGCTGGGGTTTCAGGTTCAAAAGTTATGATCTAAACTAGCAAAAATATTTGACTAATTAGATAATTAATAAGTTTGTTTATTTTAGACCATAACTTCTGAACCAGAAACGCTAGAAAGTCGATCAAAGGCTCAAAAGACTCGGATTCAAGCCTAGTTTCCAATGAAAACTTCAGCTAAACACTTTGGCCTAGCGGTTGGGCACTAGGCCAGGCAACATGAGCCAAAATGACCCCAAAAGTACTTCACTTATGACGTCACTCACAAAAAATCCGCACCCCCCAACCAAAAAATTTTTTCGAGTGCAATCTACTAGACTGGTTGATCCGTTTGAGCCGTTGAACAGCTCTCTAGCGCAATCGGCAGAGGAGCCAGGACGTTGGTAAGGCAACTGAAAACTGCTGTTTTTTAGGCCGAAATCGAAGTAAGAATATATCGTATGCCGGCTCTCAAAGTATTAATTCCTCTACTCTATCTAGACTCCTCCATTTAATCTAACACCTTCTAAATCTTTGATGAACTCCAAAGACTTTCCACGTTCTTTCAATGGGAAGTTTGGTCGCACGTCGCACCTCATGCATAAATTCGATAAACAAATTGCAAGGTGCAATGATTCTCATATAAAGATCCTTAATTTGATTGAATACCCACACGTGTTAAACTAGCTGCTTAAACTTCAAAAACGAAACTGCAAATGATGTATTAGCCAAACAAAACGCTTCACAGGGCTAGAAAGAGCTGACAAATTGAGCTAATTGACAAATTAGATAAACAGAAAGGTACACAAAAGATAGGAATTCTTCCGAGATTGACGAAAAAGTAACGAATTGAATGATGACGAATTAGACAAATACTACTGTATATCAGTGGTTCCCTCCCTGAGGTGCCATTCACAATACTCATGGGTGCCCGTGCTGCTTGTTAAGACGTTTTGCAATAATATATCATTAAATAATACATTTTCAGAATGCAATCAAACTTTACAGCAAATTTCTATGGGTTCATCGCTGGGTACTGCAAATTATGTTTCTCATCCATAGGGTGCTACAACACTAAAAAGGTTGGGAAACACTGATATATATATAAATATATTGAACTGGAGATAGTAACTTCGAAAATATATCAAATTACCTCATGTGTAATCACCTACACCCTTGCGTGCAATTGAGAGTTTTGTTAATGAAATTATAACCTGGAGTTGGTGAATTAATTAAATTTTCCAAAAGTTTTTTCCAACAGCACTGCGATATATAGTGGTTTTGAGCATGGGAAAATAATTTCTTCTAGCTTATCATCGCTCTTACTTAGACAAAGAACTTCTGTTTCAGTGCAATTAAAGGATATCATTCCACGTCAACGTGCAAACATGTGTCATAAATTCAGGGTGTGTAGCATACCGTGAGTGAGTTTGTGATAAATTACTATCTGAGTGGTTGTCGTTCTTTGTTATACTTTGATATGGTAAAGAAACAATAGGGCATTACAAAAGCCAATGGCAATAATTTTGATTTAGGCTGAAACCATATATTAAACATTGCTTCACAGTCACCAACAAGTTGGTTACAATAAAAACATCCTAATAGACAAAAGCATCACACCTTCATGATGTTTCCAGCAATTTTATGTCCATGTGTAAATGGTCTTATGGTTGTAATAGTTGTAGAACCATGATGCAGATTTTTGTAGTTTATGTGTAAGCTCATATCCTTTCAGTAGAGTTCAATGCTGAGTAATTTTTCGCAGCCCATCTGATTAAGATCAACACCAATTCTGCATTTGAAGAGGCTAATAGTTGAAATGATGGTTACCCATTTGTCAGTTGTGCTGAACTTAGCTTTTATTTTGCTGTTGTGGCTTTAGCAAGAAAATAAAGTATCTGTGTTGGATTTTTGCATGCACTTAAGTAGCTTGTACCTTGCATGCACTTAATAGTAAGATCCTTTTGCAGATGAAAATGTCTTCAATATTGCTGAGATTTCATTTGTTTGCAAGAAACTCGTTTCTTATTTTGTATAGCACAAACCTTACACTACAAAAACTAGGTGTGGACTCTTCTAGTTTCTCTTTTTTTCTTACCCAGTGTACTCTATTTGGCTGGAGATAAATTTTAAAGCTCATTTGCCACAAGTAACAAAAGTTTTCACCATTACCATCATCATCATTGTCTTCCGCATCTTCTACACCACATATAAGAATGTTTTCTTGCGTGTACTGCTCCACTTTATCAAGTTGAAAGAAAGTTAGATTTGTTTTCTGAATCATACCGCGCAGCTGAACTTTTCCCTCTTCAAATCGTGTAACCTTGTATTCATCTCCAGTTCAGGTATCTTAAATTGTATTCTAGTTAGTTGGCTTTCAAGTTTTCCTGGAAGATCAGTTAGTTTGTCCAATTTTCCATTCATGCTGTTGATAGCTTGTGATATTTGAAATTTAGCTTCCTTGGTGGTTTTCCCCATATTATGACAGAATGCCTGTGGCCAGCAGGCCAGAAATATCAAGAGCATCATAGGTATTAATAATTATTTAATTTACTTACTCTATCTCTTGTCCTATTCAAATAGAACGTTTGCTGAAATAACCTGTGCACTTTATTTGCATACATTCAATGTCTATACTTCTGTTGATTGCATTGCAGAATTCCTCAACAAGCAGTCTCACCATGGAGCTGAGTGGCGGCAGTGGAGCCAACTCTTACGTCGCTGTTGGATTCGCTCCTGCAGCACAGATGCAAAATGCTGACGTATACTACTGCACAGGAACTGCGCTGAAATCGGCATATATTGGCACACGATATTCCGATCCAGTTGTGGATGGTTCACTGCCGGTATATTTTGCTTGCAAACGCAGAATTCAACTTTGGTGTGCTTTTTGTGTATTGATAGTTGTTATCATTTCCGGAAACGCATACATTTAATATACCGTAAACGATGAGCATTGCTTGCAAGTCTATATCTATTTACCGTAGGTGGCAGGTTCCAACTTCGAACACCTCTCGCTCACTGTTTGTCCATTAAGTTTGACTCGAAAACTATTTCCTTTTCTTTCTAAGAGCTTGTTGTTTCACAGAGCGGAGTTGCAACCATTTCGTCATCTGTGAATGGCGGCGTTGCTGAATGTTCATTCACTCGACCTGCCAGCGTCACCAAAGATAGCACCCAAGTTTTCGACCTTTCTTCTACCGCTTATCATATCTTGCTGGCAGCTGGCTCCATTAATCCTGGTTCGTAGCGAAAACATGGAGTGTACTTCCGCTGCGTTGGAGATGTGTTGCAATGCCGTTACGCGCCGATTGTATTCTGAAATACGCTGAAAGAACCTGACCAGTATTTTTGCTCACCTATCTTCTCAAAAACTCCATCTATCAAGTACAGGATTACTTTGGAAGTGCGTAATTTAATGAAACGAGAAGAATATGTACATTGTTCTGCGACCTTGTACTGCACAAGATTGCCCGCAGCAAATTGTAAGTTAGCATGATAACAATGCTGGACATTTAAAAAATAAACTAAACGAATGTGGATTGTGAGGCAAAAGGGACCAAAATATAGTCCGCACAGTCTCGTTAAGAAAAGAGAAGCGATAGCGCAACACATGCAATTTCTTTTCAGGAGTAGTGATTGCTGTATGTCTGCTCGTGCACACAATGCAAAGCCATTCAACTTCGCCTTTTCGTGGTAACCCCTGGCACGACTGTTTTGTCCATCGGTATAATTCGGGCAGGCAGTTGCCGCTATAAAATGCACAAAAACGATCAGAGCCGTCGCGCGGCTTACCAAGGACCGCGTGCGGGCACTAGGCAGAGAGGGATGTTCGAAAAATAGCGACACTCTCCCATTAATTATATCAGCCATCCACAATTATAGGCACCACATTGCGCCCGCTGTGTATATGGAAAGGCGAATGGGAACAGCGCAAAGCACGTCTGTGGGAGACTTGAAAGCCACGCTTGTAAGTCTTGTCATAAGCTCGTGATTGAAAGCTGGAACAGCACTTCACTCACAGGGAAAGACAAATAACTCAGCTGTGAAATTCATAATTTAACCTTTCATATCGCGCCACTCCAGATAGAGAAATCTCAAGAGACGGTGGTTTGGCCACGTGACCAGAATTTCCTAAGAAGGGTTGGCAAGGTGATTCCTGTTGAATACACTCAAGGGAAAGTGACCCAGAGACTGACCATGGACGAGGTGACGTGATAACATCTCCGGCCTGACTTGGTCCCGCTTTGGTGTGGATCTAGCTGAACTATAGCCGTGGAGTATTTCGAGTCTTGGATTGGGGTTACTGCTCCACGACCCTCTTGAGAGGAACAGCGGGTGTGAAAAGTGAAGCCAAACTTCTTATAGCGCAGTGAACTGTTTAATGGTTTGGCGGGTTATTTTTCACGGAGTGCAAGACCAATACAATACTGCTGAAATAGGATACACGCATGATTTTGAACGGGAACTTAATTTGTTGCTGTGTCCGCATCGATTGCGTACCCAACCCTCGTTTGCGACCGTCCAAAATGGGTAAATTTCCCAGCTGAAAAGCTTATAAAGCTGCTGGTTAGCGGTACGCAAACGTAAAAAGTCTCTTACAGAGCGTTGCGGGTTTTTTCCCGAAAGTTTTGTGTTTTAAGTCCCACAGTAAGTTGGGGGCGAACAACTTAACCGATTGTCATAGTTTGGAAATTTAGGTGCAACGTGTTTATTGCCCAATAAACGAAGGTTACAGTCGTCGTAAAGCAGCTATGGTTAAACACCGCTAATGTGCCATGGCATGAAGACCGTCAGGCCATTGCTCAACCTGTTAGCTCTGCAGAGCAGCAGCGAGCCCTGACGCGAGCATTGTGTGTTTGTCTATCATGTAGATGGCAAGCGATTGTTTATGCACTTTCATGCGCAATGATGACGACAATACAGTGTTAGCGCGCCGTTGCGTTGCCAAAAATTGACGGAAAAAACGATTCTTGGTATTTTTAATGTAGGTACAAGTGCACTCGAGAGACACAGTGATCGTTGGCCTTCAAGCTCTTCGTTCAACTTCACTGCTCCTCCTGCTCCTTCGTAAGTGTTTCAGACCGGGTCGGGAAGATGCTCTGTCTTCGTGCGATTTAACATGCCTATGTTTTGTTTCCATGTTCGTTTCGTTTTTGTCCGCTCATGTAGAAGCCCTACTACTCCATCGAACACAAATGGTAACGCCGCTGCTGGATGTGGGACAACCAAAGGTTGCTTTCGGGTACCGTCGGGATGCACCCCTGGGGCGAGCGGTTGTTTCTTTGCCGCTTGGACTTACGTAAGTTCATTAATACGATTGAGGAGGCGAACCGTTTGACTTGAAAATGTTGCTAAATGGCTGCGTTGCCTGTCGAAGTTCCAAAATGAATGGTTATATAAGAAATTCTAAAAACGCTTAGTCTCCTGAATGAAAAGCACTTTTTATCAACTACCCTTTTTCCTGTTATATTTCGTAATTAAACCGATTTATTTACTTTGAATATAACTGGACACTGAGACTTTAATTCGTCGAACGCCTCTTGACTCCAAGCCTCCATTTTGGCGAGAAATGCAAACATTGCTGTGATGCCGTTTAGCATTTTTGTTCCTCCTCGTGATTCATAAGCTCCTTAATACGTATTTACTATTGTAATCCTATGCGCAAAATCAAGTATATATATGTGGGACTGCGTTGATGTTTTTGCATATGCACATCAGCTTCATTATGGTCTAATCGCCGTTGTATGCTTGGGTCTGTGACTACGTAGCTTGTGAACGTGGAATACATTACTTGCCGCGAAGCCGTATTTCCAGCGGATGGTAGTTCAGGCAACAACTCATTGAAAAATAATAGAATCGCTGTCAGTCCTGTGTATAAGGATCAACTTAGATTGTGTGCCGTGTTCGAATTGCGTAGACCAGTGGTTCTTAACTTGGGGTAAATTTACCCCAGGGGTAAATTTCATCTTTCTAGAGGGTAAATTTACTGAATCATAAATTATAGCAAACGCACATTTTTATTTATTTGGACGAAATGTAATATCCAGAATTATTAGCTAGTTGGTTACAGGAAAAAACACTAAAGTACATCCGACAGTGTTTTGTTCGTAGATTAATGAGACCCTAAATGCCAGGCGTCATAAAAATTATTCCGAAGTGGGTTTACGCATATATCACACAAACTGGAGATGTTGCACCTTTGATTATAATTCAGTGTCATGCTTAGTGATACGTTTTCTCTTTTTATTTCATCTTTACACATGTAAACGCTACCGGTGTCCGTTCAAAACACACCACTCACAATGAACCACTCGAAACAGACCATGTTTATAACAGACCATGTTTATAACAGACCATGTTTATAACAGACCCGTTCATAACAGACCCGTTCATAACAGACCACGTTCATAACAGACCACGTTCATAACAGACCACGTTCATAACAGACCACGTTCATATAACTCTGGGATCATACGTGGGTTGGAAGCATCCTGTCGCGTTGCTTTTGCAATAGCAAAAGAAAAGAAACCGCATAGGCTACAACTGGGGGGCGACTCATCAAACCATACACTATGGATATAATTGAAACAAGAACATAATCTTAGAGAATTTCTTTATCAAACCATACAGTTATTGTCATATAAGTGTTATGTCTTGTGATATTTTAGATAACGTAGCAGATGAAATTCGAAGTGATAAGCCATGAGTCCACCCTTCAGCTAGATGAGTCAACTGGCCTGTCGAGCTGCACGTATTTGTTGGTTTACTGTCAATCAGACATGGGTCGATTACATCACAAATGTAATCGATGACGATCACTTGCCACCTGCTCGATTGTGATTACGAATAATCAAAATCACAATGTAATCGATTACGATTACATTGAAAGTAATCACGATTACAGTGGCGATTACATTTGTCGTGAAACATCCTCAGAAAGAAAACAAACCCATTTGCATGGTTTTATGTAAGTATATTTTCAGACAATATACGATATGAATCAATGCAATAAACGAAATTACTAATCTGTGAGGATCAAGCACCGGAAAAAAGAAAAAAAACATTGATAGTTTATTGAGATGTTCGTGCAGTCAACAAACAAGTGGCGTAATTGGAGGTTTTGAGTTATAGGAGAAACTTAGCTGAAAGAGGCCCTGGCCTCTGTGCGGGTTACGATCGTCTACAAGTCATCGTAGCATTGTGCAGCTTTAATTTGAAATGTAATGAACAGTGATGCCAATACAGCTGAGCATCTGTCTATTGAACTAATAGTAGTCAATGGTGAACAAAATCTCACAGGCTTCGTTGAGTTTTTTTTTACCAATATCTGGTGGATCGCGGTTGACATGCAAGTTATCAGTGTTGTGGAAAGGTACTTTCGACTTGGATTAAAATACCTTATTCTTCTGAAAGTTAATTTACTCTATATAAATTATGTATTAATTATATGCATAGCCTACTCCAGCTCTTACATTCATAAGTTCAGTCTGAATATATATGAATGAAACGAACACCTCTCCTCGTAATGTCCCGCTGTTCTGTTGCCGAAGTGTGAACCCGTTTTTAAGAAGAGCTCCTATTTTTGTTGCTACGTCTCAGTAGACCAGGGGTTCCCAACCTGTGGTACGCGAAGGTCTGCCAGGCGGTACGCGAGTAATTTCCATTTTTTCACAAAAACCTGGATTCACAGCTTTTTTGTTTGCGTTTCGGGCTTTGTTTCTAAAGAAATGAATTTTCCTGTAGCTTGCTGTTCCTATTGTTTCCTAACATTATGACTTTCGATACGCTGTTAGCAAATTTACGCCACGCATCGAACAATTGATGGAAGGTAAACAGAAACAAAAATCTCATGTCATTGTGGTCTTGTATTGTTATTTTAATGTATATTATGCTTCTGAAGAAACTAATATCAAATGATTTGTTCTGGAAGAAGTGGTACGCATTGACAATACGAGGTGCTCAAGTGGTACGAGATCGTAAAAAGGTTGGGAACCCCTGGACTAGACAGTGAGACTCACTACGTTACTTCTGGCGGCCAACAGGAAGGCTAGCTGGAACAAAGCGAGAATTTGGTAAAAACGCTGTGCTTTCCCCTGGACTGTCTGGATTTAAACCACATAGACGGATGAAAAGCCTCCCCTGAAACACAACCAAAAGAAACTATGATAAAGGGTGAAACCCATCCACCATAACCGCGGTTCATCGCAGTGATGTAGGATGAATATTTCGAAGTTTAATCGCGAAATTAATCGTCGATTACGATGAAATTAGCGATGTAATCGATTACATTTCATTTTTGGTCAGTTCAATCGATTACGATTACTCAAAAAACTGTAATCGATTACGATTACCCCGTGTCTGCTGTCAATATACACATCCAGTTGAGTTGAAAGATTGAGTTCATCATGTGCGAAAGTCTAGAGATGACCAGCGATGTGACTGATGATCAGCAAAAATGAATAATTTCTTTCAACAAAATGGACTCGTGGAATGACGTTGGTTGGCTATGCATAGACGGCGCCTTTTCTATACTTAGTGGAATCAGATTTTACAATTCTGGTGAATAAACGGGCGCACATCATTTCTCCCCCTTGTGTTCTTCATCGACATGCACTGGCGAGTAAAGAAAGCCCTTTTAGAATTTTTGAGAATAGTTTTGAAACATGTAACAGAACGTGTAAATGTTATCAGGATTCAGGCTCATCTTTCATAGTGTTTTAAAAGATGAATTGATTGATCTTCAATGTGAAACAATGCTTCATTCCAAATTAGTATCTTGCAACTGTGACTTTTCTAAATTTTGGTGTGGATTGGGCGAAGAGTTTCCAACGTTGTTGAAGCGCGCATTTGAAGTTATTATAGCTTTTCAAAATACTTATCTGTGTGAAGCAGGGTTATCATCAATGATGACTGTAACACAAAACATCGATCGCCATTGATTCCGAAAGATGACATGAGAGTATCTCTTTCAACAACTGTTCTCAGAATCTTCAGATATTGTGCGTAGAAAACATGCACAAAAGTCTCACTGGGTGACTGACTGGTTGAAATTGTTTGTCATTATTTAACAAAAGAAAAATTAAAGCATGGCTGTCTATTCCTTCTTCCCAACGTTTTGCCTCTTGATTCACTGATACGCCGGTTCGTATGAAACTGTTTTCAGATATTCAACCAGGGTTTCAAAAACTCCTGGGATATCTGGAGTTTATTGAAATCAGGGATATCTAGAACTCCAGCTGGTGTTCTGGATATCCCTGATTTCAACTCATCGAACCACTTACCACAAGTATTAATGCTCTCTTGTGTCTTATTAAAGTTTAATCTCAGAGACTGATAAGTTTCGTACAAGCATTACCGTAAAATTGGTTCCAGTAAGCACAAAAATTCAAGTATCTGAGTGTAAGTTTACAACGTTTTTCCTGGAGAACCTGCCCCGGACCTTTTCCATAAAAGTCATGCCTTGACACACTAAAGATTGTTGGGGGCAAAATATAATTTTAGATTTTGTTAAAGGGTAAATGAGACAAAAAGGTTTAAGAACGACTGGCATAGACCGTGAGAATAGCTCTTTCGCTTTCGGAATTAGAAACAACAAATTACGATTTAGCAAACGAGGCCTGCTCCATGAATATCTGCGCAAGCTCCTCGTTCAGGAGATCTTTAATTGAGAAGAAACGTATTCTGCAAGATTTTTTGATTTTTTTCGTAAGGCTTGCGTACATGTGTGGTGTGATTGTAGCTCTAGTATATTCCACAGAAAATAAATCAATTTCGCATGGCCTCGCTAATTCTGTTATATTGTTTTTGTTCGAACTTTGTAGCAAGCTTTACTCTCTTTCTCTCTCTCTCTCTCTCTGTTGTCTTAGCCGACGTAATTTCTTGCAAAGAGACCTTCAAATGAGTTTCAATATTTTACAGCGTATGGAATGTAAGACCCCAGCTGCGAGGAGATTTGCGGCCTGTTTCACTCTGCGCGAATAACATTTATTCTAATCGCAGTGTGTTTTGTTTTCTCTCCTAAAAGATGAAAAGCACAGATCTGTTCAAGATCGAGGTCGTGGGTCAGCCGAATGCGGAGTACGCAGCTGTGGCTTTCGGGACTGTGGACAGAATGCAAGATGCGGATTTGTACTACTGCACTGCATCTTCCTTGCTTTCCGGTGCAATTCGAGAGCTTCGCCAACAACCAGCCACTGATTCGTCGTTGCCGGTATGTTGAGCAGCGTCTTGAGTGCACAATGCCTGTGTGTTTGACCAACCTAACTGCGCGCCTTTCGCTGTTGTGCGAGATGCATGATAGTTGGCAACAGCTCGTCGCAGATGCTGTAACTTTCTTCACCTTTCGAGTTTTTTGATGCCGCAACCATTTTCCCGTTGGTTTCACTATTTAGACAAAAAGCAGCGATAAGAAACTAGCCCACGAAATAATGGCATTCATCTTATATTCCCTTGTAAAGTTATGACACAAAATTAACAAAACGTGCATATTCTTACGTACGTGAGTGACAAACAGTACTCTAGCAAAATAATTTTATTCACAAGATTAATTTTCCTTCATGGTTCAAATAAACTATGGTCCTAAACGTATTAAGCAAGCTTTGTAAAACTTTTTTTCACTATTTTGTTTGTAGTGCATGAAGGAGGCCAAGTAGTGACTAATAAACGTCTTGTGAAGGTTTTGTTAGTTTGGCCGGATGTTGTCAATGTGAACTGTTAAGGTATAACGTAATCCTAAGAAGGGCATTCTCTGTTTCAGACCGGAATCACTGGCGTCACCACCAGTGTGAACAACGGCGTCATAACTTGCTCCTTTCAGCGAATTCCCAGTATTAGCAAAACGATAACCAGCGGTTCGCACGCCTTCAACTTAGTCACCAACAACTACTATGTTCTGCTTGCCGTTGGTCCGCTCGCAGGTATGCATTGACTGGGTTTCAACGTTTCAAGTGCGTAGATACGTTGTCAAATACCGCATTTCGACCTGAAGCTGTGATTGGTGCTTCTTGTCCAACAAAATAAACTCGGACAGACCTCTGTTCATGAAACTAACTGAAAACTGAACTTTACTTAAACTTCCGATTTTAGTGTTTTATTTTGGATGTTTTTTTCTGTGAAAAGTTTTCTGAACGCAAAAAAGCTATTTTCAGTATCGCCACAGGGTTAGTGATCTCGTGGCAAGTGCATGGTAAGTTTCTTGTGCTGAGATTACTACTTTTAGGTGGACAGGTTGGTCTACATAGTGCAAGGCAGATATCAGCGGGCGCGCAAAATTTCACGGCCACAAGCGAGGCCGGTGCCGGCGGCTCCATGCGACAGAACATGATCAAAGCTCATGCGTGAGTTCAATTAATTTTTCCTTGCTTCCTTGTCTTTGATCTGCAGTGACGTTGACCGCTCTTGCAAGCATCAACAGCTGCCACACGGCAATCACCTGCGGTCTTATTTCAAATCGGCAGTGTGATCGAAGAGAGCAAAAATCCAGCTATAACATGCATAAACTGCTGTAAAGCGCTGTAATGGTGACGCTTTGGAAGAAATGTGCGCAGAGTGTTATCCTACAATTATCCATCGTTCGTCGGAACAGCAGCTGCTCAATGTTTGAAGCAGGTTGCCTTACTTCATACTTCGTAGCGACTTCATTCAAACATAAATGATTTGTCAAAAGCCCTCGCCTCAAACAATGGCAATTCAATAGTGCATGGTGCAACTGGTTTGAACCGAATGATATTTGAAACTATTGCAGTTTTCTGCGTTAACTGACGTTTCTGCGTGACGAGTGACGAACCGTCGTCGTCGTTAAAACTAACCTTTGTTGTTGTGATATCTATCGAGGGTTTTTAAGCTGACGTCTGAGTCACAACAGAATAAAAAATGCGTTTATGCCTTAAATCGACAACGTTAGCTCCTTCAATTCGAATTTGGTTATTGCTTGTGTTTGAAGCACTTACTGGAAAAGCTTGTGCCTGAATAAGTGAGAGTAACTTCGGAAAAATTTTTTGAAAAAATATCGCCAGAAAGAACTTTAATTTTGTTGCGTATATTTGACCTGACAGCTAAGCACAAATGAGCTTGTAAAAAATGCAAGTGTAGGATAACTTTATTTTCACGATTTCAGATTGAATTGGTGCTGTTATGGATGCACCACGCTGAGCGCTGCGTTGCTATTAAACTTTTAATTACACAACTTGACTTTTCGTGTGCCAGGAGTGCTTCACAGCGCATAGAGCAACTTTCGCTTCAAGCGTTTTTGCGCAAATGCTCATGACAGGGATTTGGTATTTTTCGTCGTACGGTCATAATCTGCAAAAGTATTTCCAATCCTGACCGTTCGCAATTACAAGCTTTCGCAAAGCTAAACCATATGTCACAGGTGGAACGAAGTCCCACATGAAGGACCTCGCTGTATGAGCTTGGCATCTAATACTTGTGAGGTCTCAATAGGAAACGCTGAAAAAACAGGAAGCTTCGTCTGGCGACAAGTGCGACGTCATCACGGTCATACAAGTGTAAATGAGTGTAACTTCGAAGAAAGTCACTTTCAAAATCCTCAAAGAGCCGTCAGGACCAGGCGAAGCTGAACGTTCTGTTGCCCTTGTCAATTCGGGAATCCCATCCTCAATATAAAACCAACCTGATTTTCGCTGATGTCCCTTTTGCGATGACGATGTTTTATAATTTAGGATGTTAAGGAGCAGTCGCCGCTTGAATGACTCCGTTGAAGCGAAGCAGATTCTAGCAGAGACTCGACACCTCGTGATGCGGTACCTGTTGTTGTGTTTCTTTTTTAGGTCACTTATGCTGATTGCCTGGATGACATGCGTGAGCATCGGCGTCCTGTTCGCTCGTCACTTCAAGCCGCTCTTTCATGACCAGACGTGCTTCAAGGAAAAAGTTTGGTTCCAGGTGCGCTTCAGTTT
>JGI24021J15306_10007922_pt1 | contig 13005 bp, 2 predicted proteins | sample Ectturendosymbi1_FD_15306 | JGI IMG/M metagenome (IMG submission 15306) | reverse complement strand
CGAACAGGAGCGGAGATATTCATCCGCAAAGCCACGTTCGAATCAGCTGCTTTTTGCGAACCGCTTGAATTAACCCGGCAGCCAAAGTGTTAAAAGGTTAAAAGTAATGGCCAAAAAAAATACATTTGGGAAAAATTACCAAAAGATTTTTTCCCAAACTTTGGTTATTCCACCCTAACGCTTCAACCAGAAACCTTAGAAAGCCAATCAAAGGCTCAAAAGACTTGCATTTTAGCCTAGTTTCCAATAAAAACTTTAGCAAAATACTTCACTCTTGCAGTTGGGGTCCAGGCTTAGTTTTTTCAGTCATAGATCAAAAATATTTGAAATGGCCAAAAAAATTTAAGTCATTTCAGTCAGAATGTCTTAACACTTTGAGAACCGGCATACGATATGTTCGTACTTCCATTTCGGCCTAAAAAACAGCAGTTTTCAGGTGCCTTTCCAACGCCCTAGCTCCTCTGCCGATTGTGCTAGAGAGCTGTTCAAGAGTTCAAACGGATCGGCCAGTCTAGTAGATCGCAATCGAAGAAAATTTTTTTGGTTGGGGGTGCGGATTTTTTGTGACTGACGTCATAAGTGAAGTAGTTTTAGGGTCATGTTGCTTGGCCTAGGGCCCAACCGCTAGGCCAAAGTGTTTCACTGAAGTTTTCATTGGAAACTAGGCTCGAGTACGAGCCGTTTGAGCCTTTGATCGACTTTCTAGCATTTCTGGTTCAAAAATTATGATCTAACATAAACAAATTAATTATCTAATTAGCTAATCAGTCAAACATTTTTATCACTTTAGTAACCTTTGATTCTGAAACCTCAGCAGGCTATCCAAAGTATCAAAAGACACGGATGGTAGCCTNGTTTCCAATAAAAACTTCAGTGAAATACTACCATCNAACGGTTGGCGCCCAGGGCNAGGTAAAGTGGGCCAAGGTGGCCTANAAGTCTTCCACTTATGATGCCACTCACAAAAAATCCACACCCTCAAGCAAAAATTTTTTTTCTAGTGTAGACTAGAAGNCTTGCCGCATCTTTTAAGTCTTTTACCGGGTTGGTAGTGCTTACCGGACCAGAGAAATTGCCGCGCAAAGCCACGTGCATTTCCGTGTCTTTTTTGCAAAAATCCCCGAAAGCAGCCGGACGCCATAGTGTCAAAAGGATTCTACTTTTCTTAACTTGATGTATTAGGCTATAAACGCATTGGTTTACACTGCATGGAAGCTAAAAAGACCTGTTCGTGGCACATTAATGATATTTGTGATCTCACAGACAAAGCTGTTGTAACACGCTGGTTTGTGGATGTGGCACACAAGTTACGGAAGCGCTATTCCAGCATTTCACACATACGATAAAATGGTGATTTGGCAATTTTTCTGATAGCAGCACGGTAGTCAGTATTCATTGAATCACGATTGCTTTTGTCTGTTTGTGAAACACAACCAACAAAAGCTGGATTGTGATTGGATCAGAACTACCATGGCATTATTGTGCAATCATCAGATGCATAATTCACACCTGTGCACATTAGCTGTTGCCATGGCAACTTGTTCTTGTGGAATTTTCTTCTGACAGATGGGCGGTAATCGATTATAGCCTACTGCTGCTTAATATAAACAATTTTGTTTAGGCTAGGTTGCAGATGACTAGCTAAGTTATTGTTTGTTTTATATTGTTGCCAGTGCAAGCCACATAGCTCTAGTTACAAAAAGCTCTGCATGCAGAAAACACGCATATGCTCNCCAATCAACCTTGTGCCTTAGGCTCAAGTTTCAATTGTAAACAACGTCAAANATATGTCGTTTTTATTTTTAATCTTGTGTAGATGGAACTATGCTACGCTAGCAAGTTAATCAGATTACCGTATTTATTAAGTATAATACGCACCCGTAAATTACTGATTGAAAATTGGAATAATTTTTTTTTCATGCTTTCTCAGCTCAGACCAAGGAGTGAAAACACTGAATTAAAACAGGCAATGCTCAAACTGAACACAACATTCATATTGCAACATTTTGTATTATTACATCATAGAGCCTAAGTAGCATTGGAACTGCAAACAGGGAAGTTTATCTACAGCTCATTGTATCCACAGAGACCACGTGGTAAAACGCTAACACGCCGGCTTTAGGAAACGCTGTCCCATTTGACAGAAGCTCTGGTGTACGAAAAGAACTAGGGCCACATTCTACATCCAGGTCATGCATCGTGAAACGACTCATTGAATTCTAGAAAAGCACAGCCACTTGCCAATGCTACCCAACCTCGTGCAACACGGATACAGCGGGAGTAAAAAGTAGGCGTGCTGCCATTTTGTAACGAAGGCTTAAAGTTATTTTGTTTTTACAAAATTTTTAGTTGCGCAGTGTGAGTGCGTGACCAGGTTTTTTCACCCCTGCACTATGCTGAAACAGACTATGCGAAATATACCGTACTTGCGCATTCTCTTGCGTATGACTTGTTTATTATGAGCACCTGAACTCATGTGTCCTCTAGCGTAAAGGCATAACTTTGCGTTGGTGTTTTTGGTATACAATTTTGCACGTTATACTCGAATAAATACGGTCATTAAAAATCATAGCAAAACATTGGAATTGCTGGAATTTGAAAAATTTTTAGCTCACAAATCCCAATTTTTAAAAAAAAGGTTAACCATAGAATACATCAAATAGTTGATAATGAAGCAGAAAATAAGATTTAAAAATTTGAAAATATCGGTTATCATCCCATGAATGGCCCCAAAAAAGCAATATCAGTCGATCTCTAATTTACATACAATCATGAGACAAATGGCCGAAATGTTCCAGTGAAAAAAAAACAGGTCTGAAACCTGAATCAAGTTGAAAGAAAACAGCAAGAATTTTAATCATATTTTCATATTTAGTTTTCTAGCTGCAATTTTGTTCAAATGCACTAAAACACTCCAAGCTAAATCAGTAACAAATTGCACACTGTAGATCAGGCCTGCACAGCATACGGCCCAAGGGCCACATGCGACCAACGAAAGGTTTTCATTCAGCCTGCAAGAGAGTGTTCAATTGTAGAAAATGTTGCCAAAGATCGACCTCGAATAAGTAATTGTTATTACAGAATTTCTTCCACATTACAAAGAAACCTCTACATCGAAATGAAATAGACTTTTGCAGCTCGTGGCACATTTATGTTGATAATGTGACCCTTGGAGCTTTCTGAGTTGTGCAAGCCTGCTGTAGATATTTGTTTTTTACATGCAACACAGACTGGACGAAGTGTTTTGCACAATCTACTTTGCTTTTCCTAAAACTTTCCTATTATAAAGTTTCACCAGTTTATTTTAATTAGGGATGGGCAAACTGTTTAACACTTTGGCGTCTGGCTGCTTTTGAGGATTTTCGCAAAAAAAATGCCTAAACGCACATGACTTTGCACGGGAATATCTCCACGGGTTACAGACCTGGTCGAGCGCCAAAAGATGCAGCAAGTCTTCTAGTCTACACTCAAAAAAAAATTTTTGCTTGGGGGTAGCGTTTTTTTTGTCAGTGACGTCATAAGTGGAGGACTTTTAGGCTACCCTGGCCCACTTTGCCTGGCTCTGGCCACCAACCGTTAGGTGGTAGTATTTCGCGGAAGTTTTTACTGGAAACTAGGCTACAATCCGAGTCTTTTGATACTTTGGATTAGCTGCTGGAGTTTCAGGTTCAAAAGTTATGATCTAAACTAGTAAAAATATTTGACTAATTAGCTAATTGATTAATTTGTTTATTTTAGATCATAACTTTTGAACCAGAAACGCTAGAAAGTTGATCAAAGGCTCAAAAGACTCGGACTCGAGCCTAGTTTCGAATGAAAACTTCATCAAAACACTTTGGCTTAGCGGTTGGGCCTTAGGCCAGGTAACATGAGCCAAAATAACCCCAAAACTACTTCATTTATGACGTCACTCACAAAAAATACACAAACCCCAACCAAAAAATTTTTTTCGATTGCAATCTACAAGACTGGCCGATCTGTTTGAGCTCTCTAGCGCAATCGGTGGAGGAGCTAAGGCGTTAGTAAGGCAACCGAAAACTGCTGTTTTTTTGGCCAAAATCAAAGTACAAATATGTCGCATGCCGACTCTCAAAGTGTTAACTGTTTGACTTGCAAGCTGCACTGGCCAAGCAATTTAGAGTGTGGTGAAAAACAAAAACTTTTGAATTTGAGAAAGAAGTATTTCTACAGTTGTGGCTTAGCTCAAAAACATGTCAACACTACATGTGTAACCTTGGAGGTAATGAATCATAGAGGAGTAGAAACCACAAAATTCTTTTTGTGGTCCATTGGTCATAAAAACCTGATTTTGGGTTCTATGTATTCAAAACAACAAGTTCCTATCTGCTTCACGGAATTTTTTTAGAAAACAGAAGGTTTTCAGTGATTTCAAAAATACTTGCCTTTTTACAAAATCGATATTATGACTAGAGTTCAATTATATTTCTCTTGCATATAACACAAAGCACAGTTTGTCCAATATGCTTGAAAGAAGCAAGTTACTTCAAAACAACAATCTTTTAAAATTATGTTTATAACAATTTCATTCACATAATACAGAAAAATTAACAATGTGCAGTATATTCACATAGCTATTCCATGAACCACAAACACCAAACAAATATACAGTATAATTGAAGTTTTTATGTCAGAACACCATCAACATTTTTTCATCGAACGAAAATGCTATAAGCACAAGTGCAACCTTGACTGGGCACTCTTGAATAAAAGCAATCAATCAACTACTAACCACAGGATATTCTTCATGATCTGATTCATCAGCATCAACAGTTGGTTCAGGATCTACATTTGATTGTTCATTATCCATTTTTATACTATATGACAAAGGCTGTGTAGACACAAGATTCAACTTAGATACCAATTTTTACATTACATGAACTTGTCTAATGCCAAAGCTTTTTCAAATTGAAATGCCTGCGTTGTTTTGAATTTGCAGTATATCTGATTGAAACCTAGTTCAGAACAATTATAAGTGAGAGTTCCTTATGCCTACGCCTGGCAGCCTAGTAGGTTTATGAAGGTTCAACTCAGGCTTGTGTAGTCATGGTCACACAGTGACAACACACTATGAACACATATTCAGTTGCTTCATTCAAAACTAAATAACTCAAAAGATTTCCAGATCAATTGACCTCAAATTTTTAGAATAGATGCATGTAAAAATCAAAACATTTCAGTACATTTTTGTTGCCAAAAAACTAGTGTGAAAAAACCTATCGTGTTTCATGCAACAACTTATTGCACCCCACAGTGTAACGCAAGCTACAAAACTTTGAGTAATTCAAAAAGTTTTTGCCTGATTAACTTCAAATTTTCAGAGCAAATGCCTGTGAGTATGAAGAATATGTGGGCACATATTTATTGAAAAAAGTACAAAAAAGTTATTGATTTCATGCAGCAACTGACTGCGCTTAACTGCTTTCAAAAAAGCATTGTAGCCTACATGGAGCAAGTGAAGTTGTTCAATGTAAAACTAAGTAACATGAAAAGTACTTGCTCAATTTCACTGAAAACTTCAGGAGTTATGCACGTAACTATGAAGAACATCCATTTAAACGTTCATTGCAAAAGACTGAATACAAAAACATTGTGTTTTATGCAACAACTAGTTGCACTTTTCATTTTGGAAAAGCCTGGGCCTGGCAGAAAACATTGATAAAAAAAGTGCATAGCTCAAAAGTTATTTCTCTATTTGCCTGAATTTTTAGGACTAATATATAGCATGCATTATATATATAGTATATACATAGGTTTAAGAAACATAAAAAATTTCATTGCAAAAAAACAAGTGCAGAAAACCTATCGCGTTTTACACAACAACTGATTGCAGACAGAAATATATCCGTATGTCAGTGTACAAGCAATGGCACGCTAACACTAAGATATTCATCCATCAGTGCAAAAGACATTACAGACTTTGTTAGTGGTAATGAAATCTGTTTTTTTTTCAGTCATTTTTTCGGTCTGTTTTGGTTAAAGACCGAAACGTTTTTTTAATTACCGAAAAAAAGTAAGTCGTTTCGATCACAATGTTTGAAAATATAGGCTAAAAACACTTTTATGACGAATTTTAATACAACCGTGGGACAAATGACCGAAATGTTTCAGTGACCAAAATATCTCAGCTGAAAATAACCGCAATGTTTCAGTGAAAAAAAAAAAGAATAAAATTTATTAATCTTTTTCATATTAAGCTCCAAAGACTAACATACTTAACACTAGTGGCACCATGTCCTTTGCAGGTACAGGTTTTATCTTTTCTTCAAGAAAGCCAAATTTTATGCACGTACACAATACTAGTCTGCATACAAATTTTGTGGATGTATTAGAATTAAATTTTGAGACTTTTTCAATTGGCTTAATTTTGTGCCCATGCCACAGCGATAAAAAGTAATGTTTGTTGGGTATTAACCCCATGGCAACAACAGCTGACATAATTCCTGGTGTGGACTGACAACCATTACTGTATATACAAAATGACATCATTAGACATGCACTATTACAGGGGTGACCAAACCTGCTTTATGTATGAGCCGTAAATCGTAAAACCCAAGTTACAAAGAGCTGCAAACACAAAAATCTAAAAACACAAATATATTTGCAATCTACTCTTCTGTGCAGTGGTGTGCAAANGTCTGGTGATGCCCAGGGCAACTTCTTGATTGTATGCCCCCTTACCAANTTCTAACATTGAGCAGTGGCATATGGTGGTTATTGTTACTGCATATGCACTGTTTGTGACATCATAATATGATGTCATNTTCCCGTTTGCAAACCAANGTTTTGTCAAAGTTNGTTGACAAAGCATGCATACTATTCTATACACATACACACTCTCCTTACTTGTTGTTGTACAATGTGTTACTGTAATTAACATAAATTAACAGTGCTCCAAGTTATGTGACTGGAGCAAAACACAGCACTCAACGCTAAGACAGCATTCAAACAAGGCAGTAGAACACACTCAGTGTTCTGTCAGCATAGTTCACAACTGCAAAAACACAGTATAAGCAGGTACGTAGTTCTACACTACACCCCTGAGTATAAGGCTGCACATTATAACAGTGGAGTAAAGCACATCCAACACCACGGCAGGACAGTTCACAAATGTGAAAACATCAGGCTGCGTGAATGTCTTGTCAAACAACAATCAAGCAGATAAAGTATATGGCTGGGATGGCAGACACCAAGGTTGATAGTTTGAAATTTGTTAATCTATGCAAGTATTGAGAATGCGCATGAAGTACGCAAGAAACATTTCATTTTTTGTTATGCGGCTGGTATATGTACAACTACTGGGGGGACAGAGCAGATACGGGTTTGTGTGAGCCGTTATGATCAATCCGCCTGAACTGACAATGAATGACAAAGCTCGAAATGATACACTTTTTGCAAGCACAGGTGGGCAGTTGTATTAGCATACACCCAGGGTTACCATATTAAGCAATGAAACGGAAAACTAGCGATCCATGCATGCATCAAAAAGTCAGCTAATTCAAGCAAGTTGAAATATGACAATTTTGAAATTTCGCTCAGAAAATCAATCAAACGTCCATAGTTATCTTTCAACAGGGATGCCAGAAAGACGGAGCATGATTGGGGCATTGCCTCCCGACCTTACAAAAGGGCAATGAGGGTGGTGCGTTTTTGATAACAATATCATAGGTAATTTCATGGTTAAGAACGTTTTCAAACAAAATTATTGCAGCTATTCGCTCATCCAAAAAATTGAGAATGGTTTTCTATAAATTTGGCCATTATTTTTGAGAGAACATCATATCCAAAATAAAAACAAGCATAATTGGTAACGATTTTTTGTTTTTTATACACCTAAATTGCCCTGAACTTTTCTTCTGCCCTACCGCTGCTCTGGCATCCCTGCCCTTCAAACCTTTTTTGTGACTTCCCCTTGATTGCAAGATCTGGAATAAGTCACATCACTATCAGCTTGATTGGGTGTGCGCTGCAAACCTTGAGCATATGTCCCTGGTATTGAAGAATGTGAGAATAACTGGCATTTGAAATATGTAAAAACTAATATTGACCAAAAAACAAGTTTTGAAAAATCTAATCGATGCAGCAAATGTTAGCAACCTTACAGTGGGAAAAATCATCAAGATACACTACATTTTAATTTTTTTAATTTCATCCTTTCGATGCCCTCTGCCTTGCATGCCCGGGGCCATTGCCCCATTTGACCCCCCTCTGCATGCCACTGCTTCTGTGACATCATCATTCTTTTAGGAATGAATTGCAAAGGTAATAGTGCACCGCAGTCAACATTTTACAATATTTCTACACTTTGCAATAGAAATTTAAAATAAAAAACAAATATATAATTTTTTGAAAAGCTCTACGAGCCGAAGTTTGGCCACCCCTGCACTATTATGTCAAGTGCCAGACAATAGTGAAGTGGTCAGAAGTTTGTGTGTCAACATCAACAGACACTGCGATTCTCTTAGTGATTGCAAATCTGACAAAGACATGTATCACAGTGTGTTCACAAGGTCTGATCGTCATTTGGGCTGCATTACTGCTAGATCCAGCAGGTTTTTCTCACTGTTAGCTGGAAATTTTTCAATCTAGCAGCTAGCTAATTTTCTAGCAGGATTTTGAAAACTGTTTAGCAAGTTTAGCAGGTAACAAATTCCTGGCCAAATATTTGTTCCAACAATTTTCAGAGATTAAAACTTTTACACCTTCTTCATCAAAAATTCTTTACCTTCTTTCTGACGCCTTATATTAGGCAACACAAATACCATCAGGCACAACTAGTTGCCTTTAATCATTTGGATGCATAAATGTACCATTGGAGTTTCTATTATGACGCAGCGAAGTTGCTTCACGAAGATAATAATTGCATCATAATAGCAAGTAACTGGATGGCTTGGTGAAACTTTAATATTTGCTTCTGTGCTTAGTGAGCACATTGCCTTTAAAGGACTACAGAGGCAGCATATATTTTTATGGCAGTGGCTATAGATACGCCTGTGGATCTTGAAATTTGAAAACTTATTTGTACGCCACCTGTGACACAACAGTAACGCACGACAAGAGTGCAGCAGGCTTGGTACAAACGAACTAAATGTAAAAGATAAACCCTAAACCTAACCCTAACCTAAATTGCATCAGGCCAGGTGTATCCGCAGTCACTTCCTATTTTTATTCCATGACACATGATTTTGCCAAGCAGTTCAGTTATGCCAGTTAGTCATAGGTCTAATGTCTGGTCCATTGATAGTGAGTGCAAGACCAAAAATTGATACATAGCTTTGCAGGTTCATTTCAGGGTTCCCACACATTTTCAAAAACCATTTTCCATACTTTTTCAATACCTTTTCAATACTAAATTAAAAGATTTCAATACCATCATATATTTATGACATGGTTTATAGCAGGATCTAGCGGTTTTTCGTGACATGATTTAGCAGGTTTAAGTGACAACCATCTGGCAACACTGCATAGCAGACATACCGTATTTATTCAAGTATAATGCACAAAATTGAATACCAAACACACCAACGCAAAGTTCGGTGCACATTATATACGAGGTCTTAGATTTTTATGCCTTTACACCAGAAGGCACATGAGTTCAGGTGCGCATAATAAACAAGTCATACGCAAAAGAATGTGTAAGTACGGTATGTTTCTTATAGCCTGTTTCCGCATACCACAGGTGTGCAAAAACCACGTTGTGCACTCGCACTACGCAACTAAAAATTTTGTAAAAAAAAATAACTTTAAGCCTTCGTTACAATATGGCAGCGCACCTAATTTTCACTCCCGCTATGACTGTGTTGCACAAAATTGGGTAGCATTGGCAAGCAGCTGCGCTTTTCTATAATTTGATGAGTCGTTGCACAATGTATGACCTGGATGTAGAATGCGGCCCTAGTGCTTTTTGTACACCAGAGCTTCTGTCAAATGGGACAGCGCTTTTTAAACCGGCGTGTTAGCATTTTACCGTGTGGTATCTGTGGATACAATGAGCTGTAGATAAACTTCCATGTTTGCAGTTTCAACGCTACTTAGGCTCTATGATGTAATAATACAAAATTTTGCAACATAAAGGACGACATCGATGTTGCAACACAAATGTTGTGTGCAGTTCGAGCATTGAAAATTTACACCAATTTTCAATCAAAAAATTAAGGGTGCACGTTATACATGAGTGCACATTATACTTGAACAAATACAGAACTTTGCAGCTATCCACCAGAGTCCGTAGTTGACAGCATGGTCAGTGTTCTCAAAAAAATTTGAAAAACCCGTTGTTTTGGTCGATCAATTACTCACCTGCTCAAACCTTAGCACTTAATATGTTAATCAAGCGCATTCCTTGGAATGCCGGGAGCGGAGCATCGTCGCCCTGTTCGAGCATCGAGGGTAGTGAACTTGACTGTCAGAGTATCAGCTTAGCTTGTGTTAAACTGTCTTGTTTGTTGTATTTGCTGTGGCATCTATGTGGTTGCCAGGGATAACTATTGTTGTTATATCTGCGCAGGTGTATTAGCATTGAACTCCCTGGTGCCGTGAATGTTTGTAAATCACCATGACCTTCTCTCTAGATACACCACGACCTTCTCTCTAGATATGCCACGATATTGCACGACGCCCTTGCAAGTGTAATTTGACTTTCTGTAACACTGTCACTTGATAATCGTGGATCTTTTCCTGCAATTGTATGCTGCAAAGAGTTGAATGACTGCTAGAGTACAAATGTACCATACTGGGCTGTTGCACTGAGAGTAGGCTGTGTGCTTTCACAAGTCATAGCAGCCAGCGGAGACTTATCTTTGAAGTTGAGCCTTACACCTGATAAGTTTACAAACAACGGTTTGTCACTACCATAATTTTACAAGGCTTCTTTTGGAAACCGGAGAGTCAAGCTTACTTTGGTTACCTTTTTGTGAAAGGTAGCATTTACCACGACTTCGTTAAGTTGAAAATTCCTTGTTATTTGACCTACTTTGATACAAGATGCTGTCAACAAGTAAACCGGCGGCTAGTACTTCAGATGGTGTTCTCAATGAGCATCTTGAGTCAATGAAGAGGACCAGAAGCGGACTTATTGGACATGTCACCAAATTACAAGGTGAAATTGAAAGTTTGATGGTTGATAGTTCGCAATATGAGACAGCCTCTAAGAAAAAATGACTATAAAGAGCGATGGCTTGAAGCATGGTTAAGAGCGATGGCTTGAAGCATGGAATAAGAATTCTGATCTGCAGAAAATAAAGATTGTTTACGAGGACAGTTTAAGCATATGTACAGCATTGTACGGATGGTAACCCTTCAGCGAGCCAAATTGAAGATAAAGCCTCCTAGGCTTCGTCTACCTCTTCAATCAAGAGAAAACGAGAATTGATTGCGCTGCGCAAAGCAAAAAGAGAACTGAAAGCAAAGGCTATGGAAGCTAAGCTGCAACTGCAAATGCAACTGCGCTTACTGAGCTAGATGCTAAAGAAGAAAATTTGAAGCTTGACGATGAACAATCCGAGATTTCTGGAAGAAAAAGTGAGCCTCACTATTCTAATATTTCACTGAAGAAATACACTAAGCAGTTGCCCAGTGCTTCTAAGACGCAGCCTTGTGTTTCTCAAACAACCTCTGTAAGTGCTAACTTTACTAACATAAAGGATTTTGAAAGCATGATGTACTCAAAACCTGTTACCCAACCAACTCCCTCTATGAAAGTACCTAAATTCTCATTTTGAGTATTTTACCTTCACGAAAAGCTTCCAGGAGACAATCCTTGATCAGGTAGCAAACCCAGCGTCTCAGTTACAATATTTATCGGAAATGTGAGTCGGTAAAGCCCGTGAAGTAATTAAATCATGCTCTGTGATAAGCCCCGCCTCTGCAGGTCTTCAGCAAGCCCCAGATCTCCTCTATGAGAATTTTGGGCAAAAACATATCGTTGTTGATACACACCTTAATTCTATTTGCAAAGGTCCACCTGTGAAGCCTGATCAAGAAAGTTTACGTAAGCTGGCTACTGAATTGACCAACTGTCAAATCGTAATGAAAGCGTGGGGTTTTGGATCGTTGCACAACAGCCCACAGACTTTAGAAAGCGTCTTCAAAAGATTGTTGTTTCATTTGCAGAAGTTATTTTGTAACAAGGTGGAAATAAACACCAACGGACACCTTGCCACTTTTGAAGAACTTACATGCTTTGTGAAACAAGCCGTTCAGTGTAGTAACACCTTTTTTGGCAAAATAGTGGCAAACTCAATGGCCACTAGAAGGTCTCGGCAAGAAAAGCAGCAAATTCCCTCAGGGGTCTTTACTAGCCAATTTGCAGCTACCTCTGAAATTTCAAATTATACTGTTACCACAGACAGAACGGCGTGTGGAACTTGCGGTGGTAATCATCCTCTGTGTAAGTGCGACAATTTCCACAAGCTACCTGTGCCCCAACGTTGGAGCCGTGTAAAAAGTCAAAGGAAATGTTTCAACTGCTTGGGGCGAGGTCACATGTCAAGGGAATGCAAAAGTTATAATAGATGCGCGACATGCAATAAGTCGCATCATAGCCTGCTGCATAATGGCAACAGCTCAAACTCTAGATGCAGCAAAACACCTAGCGACCTCAAATCGTGTGCGACTACGCAATCCTTAAGTGCACAGGTCAACTATGTGAGTCCGATAACTGTGCCATCCCAAATCAAGATGGTAAGATTGATGGTTGCTCCAGTGCAAGTGTACAGTAACGACCAAACACATTTCGTCGACACTTATGCTTTCCTTGATGGAGGTTCTAACATATCGCTCTGCACTACAAGTTTGACGCAAAGACTTAAACTGCCTGGCTCTAGAGCAGGGGTCACCAAACTACGGCCCGCGGGCCAAATCCGGCCTGCGAAGCCATTTCATCCGGCCCACGTAGACATTTTGCCAATGAGGAAAAACAATATAACAAAGGAAAATTTGTTGATTTGGCAGAAACATTTCCTGAAACAATCACATTTTGTAAGATGT
>JGI24021J15306_10007921_pt1 | contig 13005 bp, 9 predicted proteins | sample Ectturendosymbi1_FD_15306 | JGI IMG/M metagenome (IMG submission 15306) | reverse complement strand
TCGCGTTCAGTGTCAATCTTATTGCGGTACTTCGACTTGATTACTGCTACCGCAGAAAAACCGGCTTCACACAAGTATGACGTTACAAGAACACGGATAGCTTTACAGCCTACAAGTGGAAATTCAGATCGAGCCTTAACCCAGAATGAAAAGAGTGAATCAGGGTTGTATATGCTTTTCGAAGTGAGGTCAGAAGAAAGATCGATAAATTGTTCAGCTTCCAGAGATGTAAACCCCTGAGGCGCATTGGCATTATCAACAAAGGATTCCTTATCCAATTGTGCTTCTCCATGTCTTCAAAAATATATTTCTCAAAATGCGAGATTAGAGCATCCAAATGCGAACACATCACAGTCTTCATATCACACTCATAGGTATTCTGCAGGGAGAGTTTAAAAGGGACTTTAAAAGTGGAAAACTATCACATTGCTCGTTATTTATCAACAGGTCAGTTTTCCACAACTGTAGTTTTCTTTTAAAGGCTGTAATTGTGTCGTGGAGTTGCAGAAGGTGAGTACCTTTTCCTTGGAGTGAGATGTTTAATTAATTTAATTTTGCAAAAATATCATAGAGATACGCCAACTGAGTCAGGAAAACCTCATCCTCAAAGGTAGTAGCAAGTGCATGGTTTTCTTCTTTTAAAAATATGAAGATTTCGTTTCTCAATTCGTACACAAATAAAAGAACTTTGCTTTTGGAAAGCCACCTTGCGTTACAATAAAACAATAAATAGTTGTGCTCTGTTCCTAATTCATCGCAAAGACGTTGGGAAAGCCGAGCTTTAAGCGGCCTCGCTTTAATGAAGTTCCAGTTTTGACAACAACTTCAAGCACTCCAAGGTCACCACTGAGCTGTTGCGAAGCCAGCGCCTCACGGTGTATTAGGCCGTGGGTCCATTTTGCGTTGACGGCAACGCCCTGCACTAACGTTCGCAGCCCGCCAAAACGACCAGACAAAGCTCGGACACCATCAGTGCATAAACCAACGCAGTGTTTCCACTCGAGGTTATTTTCCTGAAAAAAATTGTTCAGTATTGCAAACAATTCATGTGCTCTACACTTTGCAAAAACGGGCTTACAAAAGAGCAAATCTTCAACGATGTTGTCGTCGTTATCAATAAAGCGTACGTAGCAAATCAAATAAGCATCTTTATTACTGGTTGTTGCCTCATCTATCTGTAAGCTAAACTCATTTCCACGCATTTTCGCTGATTTTGGATTAATATCATCAGAAATTTTATCGATCCTCCTGCAAATGGTATTGTTTGAGAGTGGAACAGCTTTCAGTTTTTGAGCAGCTGATTCTTCAGTCATTGTCGAGACTAAGTCACGCGCAGAGGGAAGCACGAGTTCTTCCGCAATTGTATGCGTTTTTTTACATTTCGCGTTTCTGTACGCAACTGTAAAAGACGCGAGCTGTGCCTTGGCTGGTGTGTGCAAAGACTTTGAAAATAAGACCGACTGCTTATTCATTTCTGATAACTTACGAGCAAAAAATTCGCGTGGTTTTCCAGGTAAGTTGTTGTGGTTTGTTGTGAAGAGGTGTTTTAGTTTACTAGGTAGCATACATTCCGCAGCTAGAACCTTGCAACAAATAACACACTGCGGATGCTCAACGCCTTCCCTTTCTGCGACTGTAAAGCCAAAATTGAGATAACTACTGTCGCATTTTCTAGTCTTCTTTCTTCCACTTTTCTGTTTGTTTACATCTACTTCTACCTGTCTCTTCTGAGGGAAAGTACCGGTAACAAATGCGTCCATTGCGCAGCCAATAAATTGTCAGTACTTTACTGCAGATATTGTTTGACACTACGGAATGTGTTATGTTCTACAATTCCGTGGTTGCTACAAAAACATATTTATTAAAACGGCAGGCCAGGTAAGCGTGCAGTATCTAAAAATATACGTTTAAGGCACGAACCATCTTAGGCATTCGTACAATAATGTACAATTATTAACAAGCGTTAAAATAAATTGTAACGAGCTGCTAACAACTTACGCGCTGTAATTATTAAGCCGCTAACAAGCTGCTGCTAACCAGTGGCGTAGCCAGCGCAAAAATTTGAGGGGACCAAAATGTTTGATTTTAGGCGAGTAACACTATTTCGTTTGGAAAAGCGCCTCTCAAAGCACAAAATCACTGTTTTTTGGCCCTCCCCTGGCTACGCCTATGCTGATAACTACGTACTGTAAATTTTTTGTGAGGAAAGCAGTAAATGTATCACCTTCTCGTGTAATGCGGATATGACCCACTAACAGTAGATTATAGCTGAGGTCACCAACCAGCAGTTAAGCTGCTGGTACCCACTCTGTCCTTTCGACCTAGGAAATAGCTCTGTCTGGGCAGGCGACGCGGACAGAGAAAGCAAACAGATGAATACGACAATTCTACGCAAGCTGGAGCCAGGCAGTTCTCTTCCCCCCTACTTCCAGGTAGTTCCAATGTGAATTTCGAAACCCACAAACATTACAAAGAGAATTCAACCAACCTTCTTTATTTTCGGAATCTTAGCAGCATGAGAGCTAATTCGACAAGTCCTTGGTGGAAAAGAAAACTCATACCAACGCTCATACAATTGTAAACAGCCAATGAGGGATCTCTCAAAATTCACACCAACATCCGGGCGAGAATAGAGAATAAAATATAATTACAATTTCACCATAATCAACGAGAAAACGTAGAGAAGTGCTATGTTTTTTCATTATCTCCTCAAATGTGGACAAAAATTTCCACCGAATCTTACTTCACACAGGTTAATGAAATTGAATGGGCAATTGTTACACAATATACCACATACGGATGAATTAACCCTATTGTGACGCGTGACTACGTATTCTGTTTGCGAGCAACTCTTCCAAACAGTATTTTCCCAATATTAAATTTCGAGGCACAGAGCGGACTCGACACCAAACATCTAGTGCGTGGAGACCCGCGTCAAATTCAACAACTTTAACATGCTTTCGCGGCGCCCAGTTTGGGAACCGCTGCTATGAGCAACCAAGCGTGACTTGCTCAGTCAATGCAGAAATGTCGAGGAAAAAGTGCTACGATAATAAAAAATCGTTATACAGTACTTTCGCGATCGCGTTGCCAGTGCCGATACGTCTTGTGACTGAAGCGTGTAACCGAGTAATGAATGTCTTTACTGATGTATGCCATGATCTTTAATGTTCATGTGCAGCCATAACCGAAGGTTCAGATGCTTTTATTTGCAGAATGTAGTTCTTGTGGTTAGGAACCTACCACAAAAAGAGAAAGGCATAAGCATTTTTACAAACATGGTAACAGTCACCCATGGACGCAATACCTCTATGTCTGTATTTAGGATAAATGCTCTAAGTAATATTACAATGGTTGTGATATATTTTCAGCATGTGATTCTATGCCTCCAACCGACGTCATAATTTTGTTGGACGGTTCTCGTTCCTTTGTCCCTTTCGAACCAATCGACAAACACCGTTCGTTCTTAAAACAGCTTGTGCAAGGCTTGAAGATCGGTCCAAGTGAAACTCAGGTAAGAAATGTAGTAAAATTTGTTTTATATAAACTAGTTTTTACAAATTCAGGTCTGCTTTAAACCTAACTCCGTCACTGCCGTTTTCGACGACTGTTTTAATTCCTGCCTCCCTGCTACGACAGAAGCCAAACGGGAGCTAACAATTGGAACTAACCACGACATCATTTGCACTTTTTACGAATTGATAAGCTGCCTGAGAGCCTCCCGTTCTGCAAGCACAACTTGTCAAAAACACAATATTTGTCAACGAACATCTTTTGCAAGCAATCAAGGTTCGCAGCTTTCTGGCAAATTCGTTTGACACCAGGGCTAGGCACTGAAGTCCTACCTCAAAACAAACGGTCCTTCGAAAAGCGGTTCCAACATTAAATGATGTTAAAGGGGCGCTAACTCAAATTAGTACGAAGCTCATGTACACAGAAAAAGCAAAGGCGGGGACGCAGAGTCATGAAATCGCCTCTCATAGATTTCCGAGTCATGTATAGGTCTACAGTTACAACGAAAGTGTTTTTCTAGCAGTTTACCGCAGAGAACAGAGTATATGCCCTTATGACCAGGGCCGGATTAAGGGGGGCAACGGGGCAATTGCCGCGGGCCCTCCGTGATGACATTTATTTGTTTTAAATAAAATATTATTTTGAAAAGTTGTCGTGATTCAGAAGAGTTACAAGTATACAACTCTATAATCAAATGTTGCGTTGAGTATCGTTAATGATTTCTCTGCAAGTCTGACTTTCTGCCAGTTTTAGTAATCACTACTGAATATAAACATTTTCGGTTTTGTTCAATGCAAATATATTTAAATTTTCCTTGTAACTTTTCCTAATAATCGTTCTTTTGGCATGGGTTTACTGTATCTACTCGTGCATCACGCCTACTGCACAAATGTCGCGGAAACGATACCATTTGCGTGCTTAAGCAAAGCTAGTTTTGCTGTAGTTGCTGTTTAGTATCAATGATTTCGTAACTTCTTGTGCCGTCTAGAGGTAGCCGCAGCCCGACTGCGCCCTTTGTTTCGTCATAAAGTGTAACGTATGGTGGAAACCAGGGCTGAGGATCCGGAGCCAAAATTTTTTTGGATGATGGAGCCGGAGCCTGAAATTTTGGGTTCCCGTTCAAGCGATTTATGCGAATAATACCATGTTTTTTTGTTTTTTGGACCAAATTCTTCGGGAGCCGGTGCCAAAACTCTCAAAATGTTGGAACCGGAGCCAAAAAATAGATACCCGGAGCTGGAGCCGGAGTCTGAAATTTGAGTGCCGGCTCCACAGCCCTGGTGGAAACGCACTTTTCCGATGGCTACTATTCTTGCGTTACATCATAAACAAATGAAGCTAGTTAAGCCATTTACACCGTATGTCATTGCATGTTCCGTCAGAAAAGGTTTTTGATCAGTCGATTTGTAGAACGAAAGAGCAGAAAGCGAGATTACAGTTTTTAGCCATATCGATGACGAAATCTGTAATGCCATCAGGAGCTAAAAACGGCAAAGTTTCTAAGGAGAAAAAGCGCAAGAATCTGGCAGTGTTAGCTAAAACGCCACTACTGAAACGTTTTTTTTTTAAGCAAAGCTTTTAGGCAGCAACGTTAAAACAGTGGAGTTAACCAGAGCACCTAAAAATGTCAGTGAAAATCACGACATACGTTTCGAAGCACCTTTTACACTCAGACTGGCTGGTCATATTGATGATATTTTCGCGGTGTTTTTGCTTGTAATCTCGGGTTTCTGCTTACTGTTCGGGTGAATGTTGTTTCTTGCCGAGTCACTCTCCAGCCTGTGGAAGTATTTTTTCTTGGTAAGAATACACTGTAGCGTTTATACCATAAACTCTCTTCTCGCAACTAACTCTATGTGCAGTTGAGCACCGTATTTCTTCGATTGTAAGCCGCGGCTTATAAAGTTTTTTTCATTATTTCATGCGGCTTACATTTTCTATTTTTTACCTTATCGAAAGATATAGATGACGCTCAGTCATTCCTTGGCTACGTTTTGTCGACCAAATTATTCTTTCGCATTCGATTTGCTTCAGCATCACGTGCACATCCGTCACAGGACGGATTATGATAAACAGAAGGCAGTTGTAGTGGTGTGTCGTGTAAGTACCATTAATACGGGAAACGCACGTACGCGAACATGGCGAATGCATCTCACGAGGCTTAGGTAACCTATGTTCAAGTGCGGTTTACAATCAAGGGCAGCTTACATTAATTTTTAACACCATTTCGTGCGGCTTACAATCAAGGGCGTCTAACAATCGAGTTAATACGGCAGGCACATATATCGACTACAGGAAAAAGCAAACGAGAATGTGGCGAATCAGCCAAAACATAAATTTTTACAAAAGTTGACGTCCTGAAATACTGTACGTCATAGGGGCCCTCCAGTGAAAATTGCCCCGGTCCCCCCTACCCTTTAATCCGGCTCTGCTTATGACCAACTTGGCTGTCGAAGAAACGATCAAGCTTAAACCGTCATGCTGCTGCTAGTCTGAAAAGCTTCCAGATATGATTTTGCGAAATTGCAAGTCAAAGATGTCATTGCGACACGACGCATCATGATTCAGGACGAACAGTTGGTTTGCTTAAAACAACTATTCAATGCGGCTTATTTGCTGAAAACGGGACACCAAAAACTATACATTTGATTCAACAAACAACTCGAAATGCGAGCAAATTTTTCGTTGCTGTTATTTCTGTCATTTTTTAAAACTTCAGGTCGGAGTGTACTACTATGACAATAAAATACACGGCACGCCGCCGTTTGGTTTTCCTCTCAACACTGGTAAAAACCTGGAGGAAGTTCACAGTGCAATTGACGCTTTGTACTTTCCCAATGAAATGAGAAGTTTTACTTTCATGTCGTTGATAAACGAAACACTGCAGCAAAAATTTGGAGGTAAGAAAATTGATCAACTTCCGTTTGTTTTTTTCTTTCTGAGCAACTCACAAACTTGGATACATTAGGAAAAACCTTTTTTTGCTATTCTAGTTGGGCCTGCGTTTTAAATGTCAGAAAATTTAATGCAAATTCAGGTCTTGTCAGCCGGGCACAAAGTTACGCCTGCGCGACGTTCGCTTGCCTTCAAGCAGTGGTTAAACTGTCTGCCACTCGTGGCAATATGTTAGTTGAGATCATTACCAAAAGAAGCTACAATGGTGAAAAACTTGTACAGGATATTTTGGCCGGCATGATAGTAATCCAACAGGTCAGGTTAGTGGCACACTGCGTTGAGCACGCGCCATTGAAGCTGGAACGTTGGTTTCGGGTGGAGCCACACCGAAGACTTAAAAAGCGGTTGGGCCATGTCCGGTTTTGTGCTCGACGTTGACTGTAGGCACTGTCGTTGATTTGTCGCTAGAGCAGCTGTCACTACAAATGTAGCAGCGTGCGGTTCCCGACGCAAGCAAGCGGCAATGACCACCATCGTAATCAGAGCACCCAAGCGAGTATGTTGAAACCGAACCCGATAATTCAATACAAAACTAATGGTTTCATAAATTTTGAACTTGCAGCGGCGTTTGGTGGGCGACCTGGAGTAAGAAAAGTGGCCGTTGTTGGACTACAAAGCTTGTCGCGGCCAATAAATGGTCGCTTTCTGTCGGATGTACTGAAAGGTGCAACGTCGACCGGTGTCGAAGTGTTGGCTGTTGTGGCGCCGTTAGTGTCAAATATTCCAAGCGTAACAGAGCGCATCGCAAACGGAGTTGGAAAAGATTTTGACAAATCAAACGTTCTTAAAGTGAACGATGGTCTGGCTGGTCTTCCCAAGTATGCCGATGAAGTCCGAGACATGATTTGCAGAGGTAGGTTGTGATTCCTTTTTTTAAGTTTACGCGCTTGGTAAAAAGTGTGAGCACGCAAGCTTCTGGCATTATGTTTTACATTTTTCTGAGGCGCGCGACATTTCAACAAAATAAACTAACGACGTTATCACTGTTAATAAGTATTGGCGTAAATATCAACTGCAATCTATTCTTATTTACGAGCTTTCTGAAATAAGTCAGCCTTTTGTTTTCATTGTTTTATATAAATTTCAAGGAAGTGATTATGTTTTGTTAAGTACATTCAAATGTTACTGTGTGAACCTTTCCTGTCTGTGTTTTATCATCTTAATATATTAAATTTTTAAACATTTAAAAGGTAGTTCTCAATTTTAGATTGGAGGCCTGGGGGTGTGTGGTCAGAAAAAAAAGTTTAGTGGTGCAGGAGTAAAAAAGGATGAGAACCGCTGCTCTACAAAGTTCAGATTTATCTTGTTTTGCCAGAAGACTAGACCTGAGCGACTCAAATTAAAATAAAATTTACCGAGAAAACACCCTACAAATTAAATTAATTTGCAAGGCCTTGTCGTTATTATAATTTTTCCCTGATGCACGTTTTCGTTTAATTTTTTCGTATGTTAATGTTACAGTATTCTTATAAGCAGCAAAACCTGAAACAAACACCGAGTTCAGAAAGTTACGTTACATGTACTCGTATATGTCACATCATTCACCTGCAAACTTCTTATAAAATCGTTTGAAATTACGATATTTTTATTATAATCTGTAACGTTGCTTTTCGAATACCTATGATTGGTGAACATATGCTTCAGCAGAGAGAACAAAACGAGATAAAAACGCAGTGTTTCGAATCAAATCTTCCTTGAAAGACATGATTTCGCGTATATATGTGACCATTTAAATGCGGAACAAAGTTTCTTCAAACATGCATTTTTCTGATCAAAAGAACAAGATTAAGAATTTGATGAGGTTGCTTTGGTGGGAAAAAATTGTTCTCAACAGACCTTAGAGGATTGTATGAATAAGCGAAACACTTGCATTTAGGAAGAAACAAGGGCTGCTCGTGCTACTTCAACTGAAAGTGTTTAACGCAGCGTGGGCGTAGAACTTTGAACCCATTCAAAAATGTTGAAAACTTTCTTCAAAACAAGATACAATTTTGAACTCGCTATTCTCGAAATACAAGCTTGACGTGGACGTTGTACACGTTTCAATGCTGAAATGAATCACAGTAGAAAATAGTACCTGGCTAGATTCTTTTCCTACACCAGTTCCTGATGTTGTCGCCGGTACCGGAATTATAGCAGAACGTACGAAATACACGAGGAAACGTACTGGTACATCCATGGAAATTACCTCGAAATATACGACAACCACCCCAGTGACTAACAGTGCGACTAAATATACAGGACCAACCACCACTGCTACCACAACCACCCCGTCCACCGGGACTACGACTAAATATGCTGTACCGACGACCACTGCTACCACAACCACCCCGTCCACCGGAACTACAACTAAATATACAGGACCAACCACCACTGCTACAACAACCACCCCGTCCACCGGGACTACGACTAAATATACAGGGCCAACGACCACTGCTACAACAACCACCCCGTCCACCGGGACAACGACTAAATATACACGACCAACGACCACTGCTACCACAACCACCCCGTCCACCGGGACTACGACTAAATATACAGGACCGACGACACAGCCTGCTGCAACCACAACTGCTGCTCCACGTGAGTATCCGTTTGAGAATATCAAATCAAAAATTAACTGTTCTTTATGAAACTTCTCAGATTAAAAAACACTCAAGTTCAGTAGATTTTTGCCACAATTTTTACACCATTTGTTCATTTGCTATTTAAAAACGCACCCACTGGTATTTATCTTTGCAAATTGGTGTTCAAGTTTCACCTGAATTTTTGTTAATTGGCAATAAATTTTAAGTATGCTGGAGTAGATTAACGCTTTGCACTGTAAAATGTAAACATCGGGGTGTTTAGTACTTCTAACAATAATAATGAAACTAGCTTTAGCTTGCGCTTGAATATATCCAATAAATATCAAAACGTAGAGTTGCACCACTACAGCATCGAAAAAGTAGCTTATACCTGTGGGAGTCACCTGATGCCAGCTTTCTTTAGTGACGATAAACACTCGTTTATTGAATATGGGTTGCTTAATGCATATCTAAAAGTTTTGAATTGTGGGCTGTTGATTCTGAAATTTGTGACGGTTCCAAAAAAACCTAAGCCTGACCATTTTTTTGTCGGTCGGAGTCCGAATTCTTTTTTATATAACCGAAAAAATTTAAGTATTAGCAAAAAAACCTTGACCCTGACACTCACAGCTCAAACAACATTACGTTGAGGATAAAAGTGCACAAGCAACATATTTCTTTTTTCCCAACGAGATGAATATTCGAATATTGGGCTGTCGATTGTTCAGCTTTGCAAGCACATTTAATCGACTTGTTGGAAAATCTCATAAATGAGTTCCTGTCGTTTTAAAAATTGGAAACCCGTTTCATTCTTACGCTATATTTGTTTCTGCAGCTTGCTCTAAAATGCCTCCAACGGACATTTTGATCGTGGTTGACGGTTCCCTTCAACCGGGAGGACAGAATCCTGTGAACGAGTACAAGACATTCTTGAGCAACTTGACGGACAGCTTCATGATCGGTCCAAATGACACTCAGGTACTACAACGAGCTCGACTAAGCAGTCACGATCGGAATGGCTGCTGCTTTGCCTTTTCACAAAAGCTGTTTTGAAACAAAGCCCGACACCTAGGTTCCTGCCAAGCAACGTTTTCGTGATTTTACTTGTGTGAAACAACTGGTAAGACCCCAAAGCATCGAAAGAGTAGCTTATAGTTGTGGGAGTCACGTGATGCAGGTTATAGAACTATGGCGAAAAAACGATAATTAATTAATTAATCCCTAAATGAATCCCAAGATTTTTGGCGATAACTTGCTAACCACTAACGCTAGAAGGTCAACCATGGGCTCTAAAGATGCGGATTTTTGCTTAGTCTGTTTTAAAGGACAAAACAAAGAAATTGCCCCTTGCATTTCTTCTCGGGCCCCGATGACGTCATCCCAAAATCCCTTGACCCCACCCACGGCCTACTTTTAAAATATCTTAAGTAGGCCGTGCCCCACCCACTCATGACATCACCCCCAAAAGAGTTCAAACCCAAAATATCTTGAATTTTTTTTACATCGAAGCTAGGAGAGATTCTGCTTTTTGGAGGGTTTGAACAACTCTCTAGCTCTATCAAACGATACGTTATGACTGGACAAATTCCGAGCCACTATAGTGGCTCTGCGGTCCTCGAAGGTTTCAATAATCTTCGAAAAAAGTTTCGAAATTCTTTTTCAAGCTCCACTGAAGTGTCACCAATGTAGGACACAGAAGCAGGGACCGAGTTTACTCGAAAACTGCGGGGGACAAACTTTGTGTGATACGCATGTTATTGTGCATATCACGCAAACATACTATTATTGTTTGCGTTTCGAAGACCTCACCATTTTCACTCCACCGTAGTACGACCTATGGCAAATGGGAGGCAAATTAAGGAAATGATATATTTTGGGGACCATGGGCCCAAGTGCCCTCCTGGCTACACCCGTGATCTGTGGCAGTTAACGAAGTACACAAAACTTTAGTATGCGCACTTGAAGGGTTCTTTGTCAAAACAGATAAAACAAACACGACACTTCAATTACCTTTAAAAAACAAACAATGCATTAAAAGTACAATTTATGAACATGTATCTCTGAGAATCTATTAACTGGCATGGCTGCTCGCTACAATGACCCAGAAGTACGCCTGAATCATGCCGTTGTTTGACTAGGTAGTATTTAAATTTTGCCAAACGCATGGCACCTTTCATCATTGGCCTTCACAAATTCATTGGCAATATCTTGGCAGGATAATTCCCTTAATATATCCCAGTGTACGTGACGACAAATAACGACATGATTTAGTTGTACTTGGGTCGTGGTAGAGTGCAGCTATGGTTTCAACCTGCGTAGAGCACTGAAGGATCGCCCTGCTTCACAAGAACTTGCAGGTAATATTAAAAGTACAAAATAACCTGGGGCTTTCAACAGTAATGTAACCTTGTCTAAAAGTTGTGGAGGGGCATGTACTCCCGAATCCTCTGAAATTCGGTCCCTCCACGGAAGAAGACACACGCTTTACTTTCGCTTTTGTTGGAAGACCATTTTCTTAGATATTTTTTTATCCAGAAAAAAAGAATTTTAAATTATCTAATTGCATTATGGCATATCGTGTTGTGCAACACACTGCAGGGAAATCGCAAGACCTACGAAAAATCGACTTCCAACTTATATGTATTCCACTATTTTTGCCACTTTGCTTTTGTTGTTACCTAAAATCGTTCATCTGTAACCCATTAAACGCCTTTTTCTGATCTGTTGAATGGCAGAGTTTTGTTTGAACGTACAAGGTATACGAATCTAACGGAGTTTTGTTGATAATCCTGTGACAACAGACTGCGCTGTTGTGTGAAACGATGTAACTGCACTTTTTGGTGGAACTTGGTGATGGGGATGCGACGTTCCCAGGTTCAGATTACAAAACTTTTGCCCTTTTAACAAACTCAATTTTCTCATACACTCAACATTGCAAAGCACAGTTTGAAAGATTTCTTAAATGAACAAACCCCTGTTTGACCTCAATCATGTAGAGGTCAGAATTATTTTTGAAGTAAACACAACATTAAACATTAAAAGGAACTAACGGCATCGTGTGTCATGGGTCCTTTATACCAGTGCTTCTTGAACTTTTTCGGTTTCGTTCACCCCTGCCATCGATTGCTGTATTCTCATTCACACTGTGGTGAATGCACGGCCGACGTGACAATATTCACAGTCCATCCAATGTCCACTGTATCTTTAGAGACATAGATGCAGTTACTTACATCTAGAACCGTTTTCCTGAAGTGATAAGTTGCTGACTGCACGGAACGTAAAGTTACAACGCTTGAAGCTCGCTGTATTATTCACGATTGCTAATATAAGTTGCATAAAAAATAAATGCACGTAACCAGAACACAAACAAAATTAGGAACAGAAATTTCATTCTAGATCTTTGATATAACTCAGACCATGAAGCAACTTCTCACAGGACATTTAAAATTATTTGTTTTTACCACCTAATAGCAAGCTACATTCAAATATGGGTTGTAATTCGAATCACTTTTGTTCCTCATGTACTTAACGCTTGCCTGCAGTCATCAAACTCCTCAATGCCTTCGGTTCCGGTGTTCTAATGTTTTCGCACTTAAACATTTATCAAAGCACAAAACAAAAGCATGTTGTTGTTTCCCACTTTCGAATAGTTTCTATGGGCACCGTTGGTTGGCGACTCATTCAAATAAACGAAATCCAAACATTGGAGAGTATGCAGTTGATTAAGAAGTGTATTACAATCACAATCTTTTGAGAAAACTATCGATCTCTGTTTCGCAGGTCGGCATCAGCTTTTTTGATGATAAGGTGTATCGAAACCCTCCCAACGGTTCACCTCTCTTTTCTGAGCACGTGCACAGCGACTTAAACGATGCCATTGACAGGCTTGTTATTCCTGGTGGATTTAAACAACAAACCACACCGCTCATTGGAGAAATTCTGAACAACCACTTTGATGGTAACTATGAAT
>JGI24021J15306_10007920_pt1 | contig 13006 bp, 7 predicted proteins | sample Ectturendosymbi1_FD_15306 | JGI IMG/M metagenome (IMG submission 15306) | reverse complement strand
TTTGACTGTTAAAATCAATGGAAATCGTGGTGCACAGCAAGAAATCTCTGTTTCAACAAAAGTTTCAAAAGAAATTGTACCATTTCAACAGGAATTCTTAAGTTAGGAGTGTGATGTAAAAAATGATCCAACTGGACATCCGGAGTCGGACAAAAAATCCGACTCTGACTCCCAGTGTTGTTAGGAATCCGGCTCCGACTCCACCCAAAAACCTTCGACTCCTTACAACCCTGAGTGCAAGAATGGCAAATGTGGACGGAAGAGGAAAACAACACCTATGTTTGATCAAAAAATCAAAGCAATGTCATAGAAGGATAGAAGAGACTCTTTAAAAAATTTTCCGTGAAGTTGGTAAATCAGGCTACTATGGTGGACAGAAAAACCATCAATAGCCGTTGCCTGCAACAACGGCTGAAAGCATAGAGACCTAGGAAAAAACTCGCTCAACACAGAAAAGGAAGCAGGCAGGATGTCAATGGGTAGTACAGCATGAAAATTGGACATTACAGGATTGGTCCTAAGTAAGATGCCTAATAAAACTAAAAATGGGTGATATAATTATTTTTTAAATGTTTATAATACTTTTTTAAAGAATTTACATCAAATATACAGTAGTTTTAAGCTTATCAAAAACACTTCCAGACAATTTTCTTTGCAAAAAATGTTGCTGAGAATAATTTGGAAGCTGTTCAAGGAAAACCAGTAATGATTTTCTTTTTGCCATACCACTGAACTTAGACATGTGTTGGTTGCTATTGTTCAGGTTATTTATTCGGATGAATCAACAATTACAGTACATTAAACCTGAAATTTTTTATAAACCTTTCACTCTTGTTCAACATTCTTTGATTAAAATAAATTGATCATCAATTATTCCAAGCAGGGACGGTGAGCAACTTGGGTTACTAAATATTCGAAAAAATCGAATAACGGCAATTTGAGTGTGTCTTTCATTGGATGACATTGCACCAATTCTTCTGATTTTTTGCCAACGTTGCTCTAACAAATAAAGTAAAGAGTGTAAAAATGTAACCGTTTTTTCACAACGGAAGCGCAATTTCTTCACGGCTCATTAGTCTTTTTCCCTGTAACAACTCTTACTTTGTCGCGTTGCCTGCAGTCGGTCTAGTTTTCCAGGAGAAGCAACTGTATGGGGCACGGTTCCCATAAACCAATACTGTCTCGAATCTCGTTTAAAAAGCGACGTATGGGGGTTTACTGTTAACGTGTCGCCAAATGTTGAGCCTAAACGAAACGCTATTCTGGTAATTCTACAATCAACATATTTTTGTCATGTAGCGTGTTTTTCCCTAATGCAGTAGTTTCGGCGGGAAGGGGTACACAAACACGCAGTGGCGTGAAGCGCAGTGAGTGATGACACTGCTAGTAAATCATTTACAGGAGAGTTTTGTTGGAATTCACTTCGCCGCAGCAGCAAATATTCTTTGTATTCGAAACAAGTCCATGTTTTTCACTTCTGCAGTGCCAGTTATGACCAACGAAAGCGATTAGAAATAAGTGCAATAGCACCGTGGTATAAAGCGGGCTGGCTGAAAAAAGGCCCGTAAGACCACAGCTCTGCAAAAATGTTAACAATTGTTGCCTTAAAGGGCCAAATCCTGCTGTGTAGAAACTTAAGAAGACGAAGAAACGTAATTTTAATAATAATTTTCCCATACTGCTTACTTTCCGTACCTGAATTAGTTAAAGCATTCGCAATAATAAATGAGGTTTGGGCAGTAGAAAAGTCAAGTTATTCGCTTCGCAGCAGTTCATGAGGTGCCACGGAAAAGTTCAGGCTGAAATTAACAATAATTGTGTATTAAGTATCAGAGTGTCAGCAGTGAGCTTTTTTTGAAAATTGAAACTCGTGAAAGCTTATGACGGTTGGATTGCGCAAAACATGAATTTTACATCGCAGGTGAGCCGGGCACAGCCCCTTAAGTTTGTGTGGGGGTCCAAGTTGACTCCTCGCCTTGAAAGCTTATGCAATGAAGTGTTTATCTACTGTAAATCACGTTGGCTTCTAAACTTGTTAGTTAAAAACCTTTCCTGGAAACAATTGCTCCCTTCGTCACCATCACGAAATAAAAGTACGTGTTAAGCATTCGTTCTGTTTGAATATCCAGAAAACGTAACAACACAACCACAGTACATAAAAAATTTTCACTTTTTATAAGGTCATCAAAAGCTTGCCAGCAACATTTAAAAAAAATATTTTTTTCATTTGGAATTGGTTCATTTGAAAATTACTGCAGCTTTTGGCAAATACTATATCATCAGATTACACAACTACTGCTTTCACATCATAATTCTGTGGTGGATAATTACCAATAAAAAAACCACCGTGCGGTTTCGAAGTTTTGTAAACAAAGCCACAATAATGCAATTTTTACATTGGTGTTTTGTTAGCAAAAACATAAGCAATAATTTCTTTTCCAAAATTCATGTTGATCCCAACGATTTTTAGAAAACATAATACTTAATGCAAGCACCAGATCAAAAGAAATAAAATCACTGCAGGAGATATAAGAAAGCCTTTTTGTAAGACATTGTTCGTATCATCAAAGAAAAAAATGAGAAGCCAACGTAATGATTGCAAGTATGCCCCACTGGATATGAATTACTTGCTCTGGATGAAAACCAAATGTTCACCCTAAGGTCTTTTTTGTTCACCCAACTTCTTTTTTTTAATTGTTCTGTTTGCAGCGTTACGTGGCTCGAAAACTAGTAGTCACATAATCCATCCTCATGCATTGCGATCTGGACAGGATCAGCTGCATATGGATATCATATCAGTTGTGTTTGAGACGGTTGTGACTAAGACACGTTGCAAGGTGTGAATATGAGTTGTGTGAAGATGAGTTAAGCGGAAACTAACACATCTCTATTAGCAAAAAACGTTCTGCATCGATTTGCAGTAGCGACTGCAACAGAACCGCTGTAGACTTTGCGCCGTTGCAACGTAAGCACAATTGCTTCCATTGATAAAAACGATGCGTTTTTGATGCAAATGAACCTTTTCGTTTCAGGATCCAGACTTCACTTAGGGCAGGAGTTACCCACCTTTTTAACTCTTTCACCCCTAAACAGTTTGTTCTGACTGGCATTTCCTTCAATTTATAATCAATGACTAGCTTTCAAACATTTAGAAAATAATTTAAATTTTTTCACATGTAAAGAAAATCAAACATATAGACAAGAAAGGACAACACAGATTAACATTTGAATATACTCTACAAAAACTAATCACTTGCTTGAAATATGTACATAATAATAAAATAAAAGGCCATGTTCAAAAAGTTTGCTAATGCATTTCAGTTCAACGGCTCTTTTTCGTAGACTTATAGCTCTTTTATTCCTGTTTCTTGCTTATGAGTGTTTCAAAACGTGCAACTATATTGTTGATGGCAACACGCATGTCTACCTGTGCATTCAGGAGATTTTTAGATTTCATTTTAATTGACAGAGATGTGCTAAATCTTGACTCGCTCTGGTACGTTGTCGCACATGGAATGAGCACGGCTGGTGCAGCTGAACAATGTCTTGGAAACATAACCATAGCCGAGCAACAATACTCTTCCAAAGTTTTACTATCAAATTGCATTTCAAAAGTACGATTTGAACGCAGTTTTATAAGATCTTCTTTCAGCTCTCCATAATCTGACATTTCATCCAAACTGAAGAAGTATGGATTCATAAACCACTCTTCAGATGTTCCATCTTTCCTACGTCAAACTATCTGTCAAATGACATCGGCAATAATTCCAAATGAGCCACAATTTATTCACAAATACTAGGAATCAAACTCGAAGATTCATTGTCATCCACTATCCCTTCAAGTGGTAGAAAATTCGGATAATTCCCTCTTTTCACCCGCCGACGCCACAAAGACAACTTTTCTTTGAACGCATTTAGCTTTCCATAGCAATTCGATATGTTTATAGTTTTGCTTTTAGAGATAAACTCAGATCATTCATACGAGTGAATATGTCACTCAAACACGTTAAGATTTGGTTAATTCTTGCGATTCTAACTCTTCAAGCAGGTCACAGTGACGTTCCACCAAGAAGACTAATGGTTTGCTCTAACAGTTCGAAGGAGCGGGTTAAAACTCACCCACGTGAGAGCCAGCGGACTTCTGTGTGGAAAAGTAAAACTGTATGTTCATTTCCAAGACCTTCACCAAGTGACTTAAAGAGGCGGTGATTTAGAGCACGATCCTAGATCCAGTTGATGAGCTTTACAGAAATATCAACGACTTTTTTCAATTTCGCAACCAAGGCTGTTGATGTCAAGGCATGACGATGAAGGAAACACGAGTACCTTGCAAGTGTGGAATCTACTGTTGCACACGTGCAGAAAACCCAGATTTGTTTCTCAGCGTAGCAGGAGCGCCATCAGTGCACACAGAGCCAATACGTTATATATCCAATTCATGTTTTGCAAAATCTTTCACAAACTGCATCAGTCTTTTGCTTTGGTGGTTGTTTTCAGTTCTTTATAGAAAAGAAGCTCTCCTTCAATGGTACCATCTTAGATATACCTCACCAGTGCAATAAGTTGACTGCAATTCGAAACATTGGTAGTCTCGTCTAGCTGAACTGGAGGGAGATATTCAAGGGAGTAGCCTTCCTATGTGAGATAACTTGTTTCAAAATATCTAAAACCACAATAGCAATTCGACTGTGAAAAGCATTATTTAATAGCAGCACTATTTCAAGCTTCTTTCTTGCTTCATTTCCGATAATATTTCTAGCCATTTCTAATACACATGGTTTATAATAAGCTCTTCTGCAATAGTATGGGTTTTCTTAGATTTTGCTACTTTAAACGCCACTTGGTATGAAGCCATCAGCAGTGGCTTGTCAACAGATATAAAACCTAATATTAGGAGAGTTGCTTGAGAACCAGTACAGCCTCTTTTAGCTCGCAAATAAATTCCATTATGGACCACAACATTGGCCCTGTTGCAGTTCAGATGGCTTCAAATTATTTGCTTTGGGAAAACAATTTCACAGATCATGCGCTGAGGCTTTTGCAAAAATACTATTTTTTCCTATGCAAGTGAGTGAAACGAAAACGAACGTAGTCATCATTCCATTTGCTTTTCTTAGGTATGATGAAGAGTTACGATGATAATCACAAATCACCAAAGCGTCTATTATTATCTCCACTCGCAATTACATGGAACAGACCTTCACGTCTCTCCAAATTTGACAAAGCACTTTCACAAAAGCAACAATTCACTCCAATATGAAAGGCATGCGGTGTACAAGACTCCTAAAGACGCCGGAAAGGGGGTGCATGACGGAGGCATTGCCCCTGTCCTTTGGAAGGGGAGCAATGGGAGCACAGGCTCCCTTACATAACAGCCTTAATAGGTAATTTCAGAGACGCCGGGTAGCGGTGAAATGATGGGGGTATTGTCCCCTTTGAAAAGGGGGCAACAGGGGCGGAGGTGCCTTTTCACAACAGAATCATAGGTAATTTTATGATTTATCAAGATCGACTTGAAACAAATTTATTGCAGCTATTCGCGCACCCATAAAATTCAGAATGGTTTTCTATTATTTCTGCTATTATTTTTGAGGCCAACCTTGTTGCTGCGCGAAAACAAGCATAATTGGTAACAGTTGTTTTGTTGTTTTTTTCAAATTTCCATTGCCCTCAACTCGTTTACTGGCCCCCCTGCCCTACCGCTGTTCCGGTGTCCCTGACGACTCAATTCCTCTACTATTGATTCACCTCAGAACTATTTGCTAAGAATAATGAAACGCGGAATCCACTCGTATATACTGTATACCACGCTCAGACTATCCTCGAATTCTCCCGAAAAGTAATTTTGACGTCACAAAAAGCAGTGCCAATGTCTAGTTAGTTCATTCGAGCAAAATTAACTACAGGTTCGTGAATAAGAAGAATAGATTGCAGTTAATGTCTACGCGAATAATTAATATCGTAACACATAGTTTTGAACGAACGCCACAGGAGAGTAATAAATTAGATCGATTTCCTGTCATTAAGACGGACACTTCTCGCACCCCCTGCAATGATGTCTCGCCCCCCTAGTAGGGAACCACTGGCTTAGAGAATTAGTTGCAAACCAGTTCGGCAGCCTTTTTTGTCCAAAGACCTGCTTTGTGTAGGACAGCGCATTTAAAGACCAGTTCCCGTTGTAGGAGGGTTTAAAGGGCGGGATTGGGCGTGAAACGCAATCTAAAGGATTTGTAATGAGTGTTGTACACAGTAGTTTTGTTTCCTTTGTTTGTGGCCCAGGGGTAAATGATATACCGAGTGGCACGGCAAGGCAGTTACAAACAGCTGCCATAAATCAAACAAAAAAAGGAAACAAACCTGAATGTTCCCTCTGAGCTTATTTGCTTCAGAGGCCTTATGCTGAGCTGGTACAATCGATATTCCTTCTTCGATTAATCGTCACTCGCACCTTGTCTTCACTGGCACGGAGTTCCGTTGTGTCGGTTGACCTTGGTTCAACCGGTGGGCGTTTTTTAATACAAGCAGTCACGTTTTGTTATTGGTGCCGTGAGTGACACGCGCTGATCAACACGTTTCAACGTATCTACTTCAATTTTCGGCGTGGTTTCTCCGTAATTCCGCGCAAAAATGTGCTGACGCTAAAGACGATACTGTGCGATAAATGTAGATCGAAATTGTCCGTGCCAAAAACATGTTGTGCTGAGCATAGTGGCTATGCAGCGAGACGTTAGTGACGCCTTGCTGAGACAGTGGCGTCAATCGTCTTCAGTTATTTAGTGGGAATAAATGTTGTCGGTGCTTGTGACAAGAGGCATCTGAAAGAATCCCAGTTTTGATTAGATGAAGCAATGGCACAGGGCCTTCGAGGAATGTTCGTGGTTAATCGCATGTGGTAAATACATAATTAACCGAGGTTAAAAAGTCATTAATCGCATATCTCACGGCTTTACGCTATGCGCAAGTAATAACGAGAAGCCTTCATCCGGATGTTGAAACCGATAAAAGTCGCTCACTTGCCGTTGGTGTTTTGCACTCGCTTAACCTAAAAAATTTTATGTTACTCTGTGGTCTGACGCAGACTAATTGTGTAAGATGCGTCGGATGTATGAGCCGTAAACACTCTTCAGCTTCAGCTAATATAACATTTTACTCAGTTCATGACGAATTCTACAGCATCCAGCCCTTGCGGCTTGTACTGGAGAACAGCAGACCAGGTTTGATCAATGAAAAATAAAATCATGAAATAAAGAATGTGGAAAATATTCACGCAGTATCTTTTAGGTCTGTTCGATAATATACAAATAGCGAGCTAAATGCATACGATGTGTCGGCTCAGTCATGCAAACGGCCATATTTTTTTGTAAAGTGAAAACATGAAGCATCAAAAAAGTATTGTTCGCTGACCTATGGTGCGGACAGGCTATATCGATTTATTAGTAGAGCTTAAAGTTAACAATATGGTTCGTTTCGTTTACAAGATCTACTGTATCACACTCGCTTGCACGGTTCTGCTATAAATAGTTTTTGAAGACGCACTATGCACTTTCTGCAGGAAGCCGAGCAGCTGGAACGTGAGCAGGAAGTGCTTAGAGACAATGTTAAGAAGCTGCAAGCGCAGAAGAGAAAACTGGGAAGTATATTAGATGAGCACGAGCCGTCGTGCACAAATAAAGTAGAAGAGGTCCCAGCCGACACGACCACTTCGGAAAAGAAGGTGGAAACAGCTTGAACAAGAACCAACATCACTGCAAAACGCGTTAATGTGTTACGACGCCCATCAGCCAGTAACGGACGTCCAAAGCGGTAGCAACTTATGCTATAGTACACCGATGGAACGACCAAAACCAAGCTTACCTCTTGTTTTCTTGTAACAAACGCAAGAAAATTTTCCCGTCATAGGATTCGGGTCTTTTTTACTGCTCTGTGTCAATAACATTGCTGAACTTTATTTTTCAAGGCACTGTCGGGTTGATGTGAAGTTAACTTGCATTTGATGCTGTTACCGTGTGGTTCTATGCACTACCGCTATGCTGCTGGCCGCATAGCACAGCTTTTTTGCATGTATTGCTGGACAGCAGTAGCTTGATGCTGGTAACTAGCGTCACTTGGATGGCAGACTGGATTCTTACGCATTTTAGCGAGGTATAAACACATTCTTACCTTTCGGTTGCCTGCCATACATACTCTCGGATGAATCAACCATTTAGGAAAGAGTGGGTGGTATTTTTGGAGGTGTGATGCCAGCGTTGTACACCTGACTAATATGAACCAAGACAGATGACACTAATCGTTAAGTGACAACTTTGAGGCAATTGCTTGTTGAAGAGCAAAGATGGTCGTGTTTACAAAAACGCAAAACGTTTGCAACTTGTATGCTTGTGGGTATTGTCACAAAATGTACACCCAGCTCAGTGTTGATTGTATTTTGAGCGGTTAACAGCTCAATCAATTATTGCCAGTGGTTTTCAGATGTAAACCACTAACGACGTGGTGTAGTATTAGTTGACATGCTGAAATGTGGACAGTATCTCTCAGAAGTTCACGCGCAGCACCTACCCAGCGTGCTGTCATCTTTCGTAATTGCCCGTAGGCGATGACTGATTTTTTTTCGTGGGAACACGATATGTTTGATCTTCGGAAATTTTTTGTCTTCATTGACACGGCGCTTCGTTTTTTGAAGCTTGTCGGTAGATCGTAAAATTGTTGACCAAGTACCCTGCGCATGACAACTGAACGCACTGTGTTTCTGCTAAAGATGTGTGGCCCAAGCAATCTTATAGACAGGCAGACCAAGCTGCCAAAGTGTCTTCTTTTGAAGGGAACCTGTGGTCTCAAAAATTTTGCCTTTACCAAAAAATTGATACCGGTTTTTCTACACATTTGGAAAGCGTTTGTCAGTTTTTAAGGGAATTAATCGCACGAAACTTTAAGGTATCCTTGCTAATTGTTTACAGCAGAACCAATACACCATTTTGTGCTGTAGGCCTGATTGGCAGATTGCTTAGAGTTCATGTGGAATAAAATTTGGGCAAAAATTATTGGTTGTACGGAGTCTGTTTACTATCGACTTCCAAACAAGCCACTTTAAAACAGCTACACGACGTGGTCGCTGGTAAAGGAAAAGTGAACAGGACGGCACGTGTTGAAGATGCCAACCGTTCGCCGTGATTTGAAGCATGTCTTGCAAACTGTTTGCTTTATTGTTTTTTCCGCCTTTGATGTATTTGCTAACCACGTTCACCTCAACGACATCATTTTTTATCCGCTTGTAGTAACCTGGTAAAAAACCATTGCTGCGCGTTAACAAACGCATGATACGCCGAGCAAAACGAAGTGCACTCTTTATCTGCTTAATTTATTTTACATTTGCTGGCATGCTTGCGTATTTGCTGTGGTTTTACTTCCCTTTTTTGCATTGCGGAGTGTTGCGCCAAGCGTTTTCTGGGATCGCACTGTTTTTGACTCGAACTTAAACTAGGCCTATTCAATAGTCCTTTACACAAGCTTTTTTCAGTTTTTTTGAATAAATTTTCCTGATTTTCATGTGCGCTCATAAACACTTTGGTAAAAAGAAAAGAACACTGTTAAAAAACCAAGAATGTCGCAAAACCGTCAATGCGTTGAATACATCATTATTTCAACTCTTAGAATTTTCTAAGGGCTTTAGTTTCCAGGCGTAAACTGGAAAAAGAGCTAAAACCAATCCGAAGTTAGAAGAACGTTTCTCAAGTAGATTCATTCATGTTAATAATACAGTATTTTTTATCGTATTTCGCGACCCCGAAAATTTTGTCTATGTGACAAACTTTCAGCATATTATTTAAGGGTGTGCAACTTATCCTACTCTACAACAGGAAACACCAGCAAAATACCTTTCCGTATGTTGCATAACTGTGTCTGTTTGTTTCAAGACTGGCAGAGCCAGTAGCTCGATAAGTGAATAATATGGGTTTGTGATCAGTGGCCGTTTTAAACTGTTGCTCAAGTTGTAAGGCCGTCACCATATGGCCTCGCAGATAAAGGCAACTTGGGGGATGCCCCTAGAAAAAATGTGTTTACAACCTACAAAAAATCTGTGACGTCATGACAGTGTATTTTTAATGTCTTCACGCCCACACACAACTGAGTATAATTCAAGAACATATGGCACTAACAAGCTTCGGGCTTAACCAGTGTGTTTGTCTTACACTTAGAAGAAAATAGTTAGATTGTTACAAATAAGTTGACCAAAGATCTCTAACAGTTTTGGACATTTTTCTTTTTTATAAAATTTGTTCTTAACCGGAATTTTTCCGCACGTTCTCATGATCATTTCTTTGGCTCCGTGAAATGATGTTGGAATCACTATCCATCCAATGAAAGCAGTTGCGCTTTAGGTCGCTGATATCATTCATGTTGATGTGATGCTGCGTATTTTCTTTGTGCATACTGTGCCCGCTCTAGCCAGCCCCTTTCCAAAGTTAACGAAACCGTTTTCTGCGTTGGTTGCAAACCCACTGTTTGGTCAGGAGTTACATCGTTGCCTTCATCTTTTTATAAGTAACTCGTCGATCAATGTTTTATGCATTCAGTTAAAACTGTCTTTGTATCTCATTCTTACCAGCTAAGCTGCATTCCGAACTGTTGGCTCCTAGCCTATTTGTTGTATATTACAAGGACAAGCGATTCGATGTCGGCCATCATGCTTTTTATCTTCTGTTATTTGTGCAGTTTGTATAATAGGCAGGAAAAATATCAATACTGCTGTCGCAGAACAGGTTGGCTACCAGGTTGATTTCTGAGATAGCCTATATAGATAAGTTAACCCCAATAAAAATTACGTTTATCAAGGCAACTTTCGGTGTTTGGCTTCAAAGACATATGCCATGATTTGCAGTGTAGCAAATAAATATGTTTTCAATCTGGAAAAAGGTCGACTTAAAATTTTATTACGAAGCGGTTAATGTCAATCGACAGCACGTTCATGAGTGGAAACCTTGAAAACTTACTTTCATCTTGGCGTTGTGTGCAAGTCGACGAATTCGGGATGTTCGGAAATATCGCACTTTTGAAACAGCTTAATTGCGTTGGTAGATATGCTCTGATATTTTAGGTACTGTGGGCTCCTAACGCAGTCCAGTCACCTTTAACAGCAGGAGTTGAAAAATTGCTTGTAGGCTACAAAGAGATGAGATCTCGCAGATTCTTGATGGTGCATTATTCCACTCACACCTTGATGTTTCCCTAAAAACCTTGGTATGTTGAGTGTTCAACAAAATTAAGGATTTCACCAAGACATTAAGCTATGGAAGCACTATATCAAGGATTTTGGAGCGAGAGAGTATGAAAGGTGATTACCGCTAGATGCTGTATCGTGGTGATCTGACTTGTACTTGAAAAGGAAATCATATTCTGCTGTTTTGGAACTGTTGCATTGCATTGCCTGACCTTTTGTTGAGTGTAGGGAGTAAGTTGTGGGCTATACGTTTTTTCTATGCTTTCATGCTTCGCTTTTCTCTTCAAAACAATGGTTTGTAGAAGGTAAATTGATTAAAGTTTTTTCTTACCTTCTCAGGAATAAAGTGTAAACTGAGTTAATTGGTTCAAACCAGGATATTCAAATTTGAAACTTGTTGCGATTTTGAGGACGGAATCAGCATCGAAAATTCGAAAATAACCTACAGTTAACGCAACGCAAACCAGAAACCGCTAACAGCTTGCCAGAACGGAAACCATGAGAACCCTCTTCCATCATTTTTTGCGGAGACAGAGTCAAACAACTTTTTCTACGGGCGGAGCGGAAGAGGCGTTTGACATTTTTTTCATTTTCAACTTGCCACCGCAGCCAAACCCTATTTGCGTTGTTTGCTGTTGGCTTGCGTATGACTGTTGGTTGTTACCAGGATTCTGTTATATAACCTCCCCTGCGACGCTCGCATTGTTTTGATATATTACACCAGGCCTAGCCAAACCGCGGCTCTTACGTAAACACCATATTTATTCGTGTAGCCTGTAAGTCACAAAATTTTGTACCAATTGTTCACCTTGAAACTCGAGGTGCGACTTACGCACTGCGTGGATGCGTACGTGTTGGCTTGTGCAAAACACAAACACACACGAACGCATTTACGCGAGACACGTGTTTTTTGCGAAGCAAAGCTGTGTTGGTGTGTATGATGTAGCTCTTTGCGGTAACACGGTAAGAAATGTGGCTCTTGGTCTCTGATTGGAAGGCCACTTCTGTATTACACAGTAATGCCGTAGTACTAATAAAAAATTGTTGTTGATAACCATAGATGCAGGCTTGTTTAGATTTCCAGACTTATCATTTTATTTGAGCATTGTCGCTGAGAGGCATCTTTCGTGTAACAGTACAAAGCAGGGTTGCGGAGTCGGAGGTAAAATTTCCGACTCCGATTTTCTAAAATTTCCGACTCCGACCTTTCCGAAATTTCCGACTCCTTAACATCAAGGGAATGAAATTTGGCTGTTAAAATAAATGGAAATCGTGGTACACAGCAAGAAATATCTGTTTCAACAAAAGTTTCAAAAGAAATATTCTACCATTTCAACAGAAATTCCGAATTTAGGAGTGTGATGTAAAAAATGATCCAATTGGACATCCGGAGTCGGACAAAAAATCCGATTCCGACTCCCAACGTTGTTAGGAATCCGACTGCACCCAAAAACCTCCGACTCTTTACGACTCAACTCCGGCTCCGACTCCACAACCCTGGTGCAAAGTTAATAAGTGAAGATGTAAAAACTGTTAGGCTACAAAAGGAAGTTTTACAATGGTGTATACATGCTGAGCCAGATAGGAAAGGATCTTGTTGTCTTGCAACAGGATGAAATTGAATGATTTAAAGCAAGCCGACGAGGTATTCTTTCATACTGGTCTACTGGCAGTTCTGTGATGGTCTTGATGTGATCGGAAATCCCGAGCGGCATATGCGCAAAGCTTCGCACTGTGGCAGCAAGCAACAATAGAGTTCACATGCCATGATCACTCTATTATTGCTTGTTC